>Ga0193951_1000560_pt1 | contig 16684 bp, 17 predicted proteins | sample BB_2_MG_FD_140370 | JGI IMG/M metagenome (GOLD analysis project Ga0193951, IMG submission 140370) | Microbial mat bacterial communities from the Broadkill River, Lewes, Delaware, United States - BB_2_MG | ecosystem: Environmental > Aquatic > Freshwater > River > Microbial mats | place: USA... | reverse complement strand
TTTGTCGGTTATGCTCTAGCTAGTCAAACAAAAAATAATATCACCCAAGCACAAAATGAACTTAATTTTATTCATGATAAACCAGATGTAATTAAGTGCTTATACTAAATGTTCTCAGATGGTAGCTTTAGACTATAATAACTGACATCTTCAATGTAATTAGCTGATTAAATTTATATAACAGCCCACACATATAACATTAAATATAAATCATTAAGTTAATAGCACCCTTCCCCTTTTATAAATGCTCCTATCTTCTAAATTGTCCTTAATTCATCTGCACTTATCATTTTAAAATTTATTCATCTCCCTTATTCAATCAAATATTTTGATTGAAAACACAAAAATATTTCGCTTTTCAATTAATAAATATAGGTACATTATTTTATGAAAATTCAACTTTGATTTTTATAGGGTAAATCAATGAACATTAATACATATGAAGATGCTAGCACTGATTTAGATATGGATATAGATCTTGATCTTGAGGAAGATATAGATGCAGATGCGGATTTAATTTTTGACACTGGCATCGCAGGTTTCGAAATTGCCTATGGTTCAAAAAATAAAGAGATGATTAAGAAAAATCTTAAAAGATCAGCAAGACAACAATATCAAACTAGACAAAAATTAGATTCTATACGTGAAAAAAGAACATTCGAAAAAGAAAACAACTCGTTTAGCGATTATTGGGATAGCTAACAAATACCACCTAAGAGAGAACAACATGAAAAAAATAGTAGCTTTTACATTGTTAGCTTTGTTCACCAACATAGCTTGCAGCCAAGATAACGACAATGAATTAGAAGACGCACCAAAAAGTTACATACAAAACTTGTTTAGTGAATGTAAGGAATATGCTGAGCTAGAAGAAGTAGCGTCAGAAAACTTAAATACATATTTATTACATTGTATTAATGAAGAGTTAGAAACTAGCTTTTATAAACGTATAAGCTCTCTTCCTACTGAAGAATAGATTATGCAATAAGAAGATTTATTGACTCAAATTACTTAGCTCATTTACAAAAGTGAGCTATTTAATTTGAGTCTTTTTTAAATTTTTAGATAAGGAAATAATTGAATCGTTTGCTCAATAATATCTTTTTTCTGGCTTTTAGCTAAATAAGCCGCAAAAACTTCTCGTGAATACACTGGCGCCTTTTCAACAACAAACAACTGATTTTTTTCAATATATTCAAATGCCATTTGCCTTGGTAAATATGCACTTCCCCCCGCATCAAGTAAAAAATTCAACGCTATTCTCGGCTGACTCATATAATGTTTTGCTGGGGTCATATCTTGAAAATCTCGTCTATATTGTGCATTAAGCGCATCACCATAATCCACCATAATAAAATTTTCTAATGAGGTCAGGTTATCCAAATCATGTGGCTCAGTTGTCACTAAATGTAAAGGAACACTTGCTACCTTTTCAGTAATAAGATCTTCAACAAAAGGAGGTTCAAACAGAAAAGCAATATCAATAACGCGACTAAGCACACTTTTGCGTAATTCAATGGGTGAATAAGTATTTGTCAACAAGCTAACATCATCCATATTACGATGAATTTTTTTTAGCCAATCTTGTAACACTATATCCCATATTGACATCATAGAACCAACAACAAGCTGATGAGAATCATATTCAGACATACCAACATCTTGTTTAGCTTTCTGCCACATAAACAAAAGTTCATTAGCATGTTTAATTAATCGATGACCTTCTGACGTTATTTTTAAATGTTTTTGACTGCGATCAAACAACAAAACCCCTAAGTCGTCTTCCAATAATTTTATACGCGCACTTACTGCTGATTGCGTAATAAATAAGTTTTCAGACGCAATTCTAAAATGTAGCGTTCGACTCACTTCAAGGAACGTTCTTAATAATTCAATTTTCATTATATTTCCAAAACCGCCTGTAATCACTTTTTTTGATTGAACACATCAAAATATAGCATTTTATTATTTAACAGTCTGACTATACACTGCACTACAATTATTACATCACTTTTTAATAAGAAAGAGTGATAAACAAAGGTTTAAATTATGAAAATTGCCATTTTATCCAGAAACCCAAAATTATATTCTACTCGACGCTTAAAAGAAGCTGGTGAAGCTATGGGTCATGAAGTTGATATTATTGATACTCTACACTGTTATATGGATATTACTAGTAGCCGCTCAACAGTGCGTTACCATGGTAAAGAATTGCCTATGTACGATGCAATTATTCCACGCATTGGCGCTTCAGTAACCTTCTATGGTACCGCTGTTGCACGACAATTTGAAATGATGGGCACATTTAATATTAATGAATCAGTTGCTATTAGCCGTTCACGCGATAAATTACGCTCATTACAGTTGTTATCTCGCAAAGGTATTGGCTTACCACGTACAGGCTTTGCAAGTAAACCTGATAACATTAAAGATTTAATTAAAAATGTAGGTGGTGCACCTGTTGTTATTAAATTATTAGAAGGTACGCAAGGCATTGGCGTTGTTCTTGCTGATACCGCTAAAGCAGCTGAAGCTATTATCGAAGCTTTTATGGGCTTAAAAGCCAATATTTTAGTGCAAGAATTTGTCAAAGAAGCTGGTGGTGCTGACATTCGTTGCTTAGTTATTGGCGGTAAAGTTGTAGCAGCAATGAAACGACAAGGTGCTGAAGGTGAATTTCGCTCTAACTTACATCGTGGTGGTAGCGCTGAAGTGGTTAAATTATCAAGAGCAGAACGTGAAACAGCCGTTAATGCCGCTAAAGCAATGGGATTAAATTTATGTGGCGTTGATTTACTTCGCTCACAAAGTGGCCCAATGGTAATGGAAGTTAACTCATCTCCAGGCCTAGAAGGCATTGAAACTGCAACAGGTAAAAATGTTGCAGGTATGGTCTTTGAATTTTTAGAAAAAAATGCGAAGCCAAATAGAACACAAACACGTGGCAAAGGTTAATAGAGGCGACTATGGAAAAACTACGAATAGGTGAATTTGATATATTACCAGGCGAACAAAGAAAAATTGAATTACCCGTTGCTAAGTTATACACCGATGCCAACGTATCTTTGCCGGTACATATTATACGTTCGAAAAAACCAGGCCCTACTATTTTTGTAAGTGCAGCAGTGCATGGAGATGAACTTAACGGCATTGAAATTATTCGACGCTTAATTAAGCAGAAAAAATTTAAAATAATTAAAGGTACGGTTATCGCTGTACCAATGGTAAATGTTTATGGCGTGGTGAATCAAAGTCGCTATATGCCAGATCGCCGCGATCTTAATCGCTGCTTTCCTGGCTCAGCGAAAGGATCCTTAGCCGGCAGAGTTGCCTATATTTTTCTTAATGAAATTGTTAAACATTGTGATTATGGTATTGATTTACATACAGGCGCTATTCATCGTTCAAATTTACCACAAATCAGAGCAGATATGTCTGATATTGAAACCAAAGAATTAGCAGAAGTGTTTGGCGTACCAGTAATACTTAACTCTAATTTAGTGGATGGCTCACTACGTGAATCCGCCGTTAAAAATAAAACTAAAATTTTATTATACGAAGCCGGTGAAGCGCTGCGTTTTGATGAGTTTTCAATAAGAGCAGGTATGAAAGGCATTTTAAATGTTCTACAACACTTAGGAATGACAAGAAAGTCTCTTTCTAAAAAGAAAAGATTAGCCCCTTTTATTGCTAACGGTAGTCAATGGGTTAGAGCCAATGCCAGTGGTATTGTGCACAACATAGTGAATTTAGGTGACCAAATCACTAAAGGTCAAATATTAGCTGAAATTGGTAGTCCTTACGGTGAAGTTATTGATGCTGTTAAAGCAACACGTTCAGGGATCCTAATTGGAAAACAAAACATTCCTCTTGTACAAGAAGGTGAAGCCATGTTCCATATTGCTTACTTCAGTGAAGATGATGAAGATATAGCTGAACAAATTGAAAATGTTCAAGAATTATTATTACCAGAAAACAATGGAACGAATTGAGGGTTAAGATGAGTAACAACAAAACAATTATTGGCCGCTTAGAGTCAATTGCATTACCCGAACTTGCAATTAATGATTTACAAGTTAGGGTCGACACTGGTGCTAAAACATCATCACTACATGTAGATAATATAACGAAGATAGTTAAAAACGGCAAAAAATGCGTCACCTTTGACATTCACCCTGATGCACATAATGTTAATAGTATTGTTAACTGTACCGCACCAATAAGCGATATTAGAAAGATAAAATCGTCGAATGGTACGGCTGAACAACGATATGTAATAGAAACAACGGTAACGCTTGGCACAGAAACATGGCCAATAGAAATAACCTTAACGGATCGTTCAGATATGAGTTATTTAATGCTTTTTGGCAGAGAAGCCATTGGTAAACGCTTTTTGGTTGATCCGTCTAAAGTTTTTATTCACTCATAACAACATCATTAATGCGCTATGTAGGTTATACAACAAAGAGTAACAAATAATGACATTTGAAAAAATTGTAGCTTTTCTCAATACATCCATTATTTCAATTGAAAATCAGCCTATTACTATGGGAGATATTTTATTAATCCCATTATTACTGATAATAGGCGTTTATTTAACAAAATGGTTTGTAAAAAGAATAACCAAACAATTAACAACACAACACACTGATCCTAATATCATTCATTTATTGAGACGAATATTTTATATTATTGCAATAACGATAATAATTATTACTATTTTGGATCTTATTAATGTGCCTATCACTGCATTTGCTTTCTTATCCGGAGCTATTGCGATAGGTTTTGGTTTTGGCGCACAAAATATTATTAATAACTTTATTAGTGGTTGGATCCTCATGTGGGAACGCCCAATTCGTATTGGTGATTTTTTAGAAATTGAAGATGCAAAAGGGATTGTTGAAGAAATTAACACTCGTTCAACTCGCATTAAACGTGTCGATGGGGTTCATATGCTAATCCCGAACAGTAAATTAATAGAAAATACGGTTATCAACTGGACCCTTGTCGATCGATTAGTACGAACAACGGTCAGAGTGGGCGTGGCATATGGCTCACCAGTTAAACAAGTAGCTGACTTAATATTACAAGCCACAGTTGAACAAGAAGAAATATTATCAACTCCCAACCCTTCAGTAACCTTTGAAGACTTTGGTGATAATGCGCTAATTTTTGATATTAACTTTTGGATTAATTCTAATGTTGAAGGCGGCTTAAGAAGAGCAAGAAGTAATGTTAGGTTTCGTTTAGCAGAATTATTTGAAGAACATAATATTGTCGTGGCTTACCCACAAAGAGATGTCCACTTAGACGGTTCAATAACCTTACTACCACCTGAAGAAAGCAAGCTAAAACTATAGTTAACTTACTATCTGCGTATCATTGTGTTAGTTCTGCATGGAACCAACATAATGATACGCATTAAGTTTAATCTTTAGAGACTAAGGCTAGACTTTTTTGTTCAAACCACAAGTACATAAAATCTTGTGTTAGTTTCTGCTCTATCTCTAAGGCTTGCTCAGTGGGACAGAAGATAGTGAAAAGGACTTCAGTATCACCAATTTCTGATGTTGCAATTTGAATATGAGGCTCAGGTCCCGCAATATTAATTTCAAGACGGTTTTCTATTAGCTGGTTATAACGAATAGCGACATCTTTAAAATCATCACAATATAAATTAGCTTTCTCATTTAACTGCTCAATAAACTCAAAAGGATTAACACTATCATCTCTTACAATCGTAAAATGATGCATAGCATAACGCTTTAAAAAGTTCAGATTCTTTATTACTGACGTTACCATTAAACTATTAGGTAAATACAAGGTTTTACCCGTATATTGGTAATCATCCTTGTTAACTTCCAATAATGTTAACTTCGCCCAATCAGTAGAATGCACTTCACCGAAATAATTACCTATTTGTATCCAATCACCAATTCGAAAAGGCCGACTAGAAATAAGATAAAGAAAACCGATAAAACATTGAATGAATTCTCTTGTTGCTAGCACAATGGCGACAACGAAAGCCGCAATAGAAAAAGCGAACTTTTGAATTTCATGTGACCAAGTATTAAAAAGGGCCACTATAATTAATAAAGTAAATATATTATTTACCATATTAATTTTTATTTTCTTATCGCTTTTATCACTTTTAGATTTATGCTTAATCGTTTTAATTAATAATTTTTTCAAAAGAAAAAACATCAAAAATAAAACCACTGTGAAAACAAATTTATTGTCAAAAATTAACGCATGCAATGTAGATAAATTAAATGTAGAAAAAAACTCATTCATAGTGATATATAAGATGCCTTAACGGGTCATGGAATATTAGATATATTACCTAATAGTCGCTGGATACTCAGCTGCTTTATTCTACATCATTGCGAGGGATGAAATAAACAAGCATAGTAGTAAAAATAAAATAACAATTCCATCAACACTTCTTTTTTTTTGTTTCATTTTTTGCAGAAATAAAGTTTACGATGAGGCGCATTGTAATCAGTTATAGATAAGAATCAAACACAATAATTTATTGGTTATAATCAATTTTTTTTATAAAACAGCATAAAATCATTTATAATTTTATGCTGTTCTTTAACGAGTATACGAGGAAGGTTTACGGTAAATAAAACTGTGTAATTAACGGCCAAACATACCGCCGCCACCGCCCATACCGCCTGGTGGCATCATACCTTGCATTGACCGCATCATTTTCTTCATGCCGCCTTTACCTGATACTTTTTTCATCATTTTTTGCATTTGCGTAAACTGTTTAAGCAACTTATTTACATCTTGAATTTGTGTACCTGAACCTGCTGCAATACGACGCTTACGAGAACCTTTAATAATATCAGGACGTTCACGCTCGCCTGGTGTCATTGAATTAATAATAGCTTCCATACGAATGGTTAGCTTATCATCCATTTGATCTTTGATCTTATCAGACATATTACCCATACCAGGTAATTTATCCATCATTCCCATCATGCCACCCATGCTTTTCATTTGCACAAGTTGGTCACGGAAATCTTCTAAACTAAAGCCTTTACCACTTTTAACTTTTTTCGCTAATTGTTCTGCTTTCTTTTTATCAACCTTTTGTTCAACTTCTTCTATTAGTGATAGAACATCGCCCATTCCTAATATGCGAGAAGCTATTCTATCTGGATGAAATGGCTCTAACGCTTCAATTTTCTCACCAACACCCATAAATTTAATAGGTTTGCCAGTAATATGACGAATAGATAACGCTGCACCTCCGCGAGCATCACCATCCGTTTTGGTTAAAATAACACCTGTTAATGGTAAGGCATCATTAAACGCTTTAGCCGTATTCGCTGCATCTTGCCCGGTCATTGCATCAACAGTAAATAATGTTTCAATTGGATTAATCGCCGCATGAAGTGCTTTGATTTCGTCCATCATGCTTTCATCTACATGTAAACGACCTGCCGTATCGACAATAACAACATCAAAAAAGTTTTTCTTAGCGTGATCTATCGCCGCATTAGCGATACTAATAGGTTTTTGTGTAATATCACTTGGAAAGAAGCCAACATTTATTTCTGTCGCTAATGTTTCAAGCTGTTTAATAGCTGCTGGGCGATATACATCGGCACTTACTACCAATACTTTTTTCTTTTCACGTTCTGTTAAAAATTTTGCTAATTTAGCAACAGAGGTTGTTTTACCCGCACCTTGTAAACCAGCCATTAAAACAATAGCAGGTGGCGCCGCTTTTAAATTTAGGTTTTCATTAATGCCACCCATGGCAAGTTCAAGTTCTTTTTGAACAATTTTAACGAATACTTGCCCAGGCGTAAGGCTTTTAGAAACATCAACACCTACAGCTTGTTCTTTAACTTTAGCAACAAATTCTCTGATAACAGGTAACGCGACATCGGCTTCAAGTAAAGCCATGCGAACTTCGCGTAATGTATCTTTTATATTATCTTCGGTTAAGCGACCACGGCCACTAATATTTTTAAGGGTTTTACCCAATCGATCAGAAAGATTTTCAAACATGAATAACTCTAGTAGCGCTCTTTATAGCGAAAAATGTGAAAATTAATACTGCTATTATACCCGTGATTAAATCATTGTCGAGATCAGCATCATTTGCCTCTAATATAAGCCTACCTAGCCATTGAAAACTTCTCCATTGATAAAAGCGTGATATAATCTAACTTGTCGATTTCATCTTAATTTTCATGGCTATAATTATGGAACACCTATCGTATTTTATTAATAATTTTATTGACCTCAGTGCCGAAGCAAGCCCTTGGTTATTACTGGGCTTATTAATAGCAGGTTTAATGAAGGCTTGGGTACCAAGTGAAATATTAAGTAAACATCTCGGTAGAGGAAAATCAGCCGTAGTCAAAGCCGCCTTAATCGGTGCGCCATTACCTTTATGCTCTTGTGGCGTTATTCCTGTAGCGGCTGAATTAAGGCGCAGTGGTGCTTCAGCGCCAGCAACAGCGTCTTTTTTAGTAGCAACACCTGAAACGGGTATTGACTCGGTATCAGTATCTTATGCGCTACTCGGGCCTGTTTTTGCCATTTATCGCCCGTTGGCCGCAATCATGTCTGCTATTATTACCGGCTTACTGGTCGCAACAATTAAAGATGAAAAAATAAAAAAACCAACCACTGAAAATAAAAAGAACACAAGCTGCTGTACCAGCCTTGCGCAACCAGAGCCTGTAACCAAACCAATCACAAGCAGTTGCTGTAGTAGTAAAAAAATGGAGGCAAGTCTCACACCAACACCAAGCTCTTGCTGTTCAACACCTCCCTCTTCTTCCACTGTAGCAATAGATACGATTACTGAACCAGCAAAGCCTCTTATATCGAAGCGCTTTGTTGAGAAAACCAAAACTGGTGTTTATTATGCATCAACACAATTAATTGACGACATTATTATTTGGTTAGTTGTAGGACTTGTTTTTGCCACTATTATTCGTACTTTTTTACCCAACGAATTTTTACTTAGTTATGGCAGCGGTTTACCCGCAATGTTATTGATGATTGCGATATCAATTCCTATGTATATTTGTGCAACAGCTTCCACCCCTATTGCTGCAGGATTTATCATGGCAGGATTATCGCCCGGTACCGCATTAGTATTTATGATGGCAGGACCCGCTACTAATATATCCACTTTAGGTGTTATTAAAAGTGAAATGGGTAGCGCTGTTTTAATACGATATTTATTAGGTGTAGCTTTATCGGCTATTGGTTTTGCCCTGATACTCGATTATAGTTTGAGTTTTTTTGCGATTAGTATTACTGATCAAATGGCGCATTCACATGAAATGCTCCCACAATGGTTTGGTTTAACTTGTGCGGCATTAATCGCCTTATTAGCAATTAAACCACTACGAAAGTTAATATTTTAATTTTAATCTAAATCAAGCAAAGTAATAATTGTCATGGTAGTTAACGTTTTATCTGATAGAATTAATGAAGTTATATTTAGTGTCTTTAGGAGTTTAAATTAGTGGATTTTCAGGTTATTGGTTCAGGCTTGGCGTTTATCGCCTACTTGCTAGCCACTATGGCAATTATATCTCGCTTATTTCACCCTAACGGACCTAACATTGGACAAGTGTTAATCTTAGCAACAACAGCTATCACTATTCACTTGTTTAACGATAGTCAATTATTTTTTACCCAAAATGGTATTAACTTCAGTCTCCCTAATGTTATTTCTTTAGTAAGCCTAATTATTACTATCACCATTTCAATTGTCGCATTACGAGTAAAGGTAAATCTATTACTTCCTGTTATCTACGGTTTTGCAGGTATTTGGCAGCTTGTGAGAACTTTTATTCCTACCACTGAATCAATCCCATTAGTGGCGAATAAAGTTATTTTAATTAGCCATATAAGTATCGCTTTAATTGCTTATTGTATTTTAATTATTGCCACTTTATATGCCTTCCAAGTAACTTATATTAACTTTAAATTAAAAAGAAAAAACCTAACGGCAGTGGCGCATCTTCCTCCATTAATGCAAGTCGAAAAACAACTATTTACTATTTTAGTTGTTGGCGCAATCTGTTTATTCACCAGTGAGCTTATTGGTTTCATTTTTTTAGAGGGCTTTTTCGCGAAAGCAAATATACATAAAACAGTTCTATCTCTTCTAGCATTACTATTGTACTCAGTGATTTTAGTTGGCCACCATATACAAGGCTGGCGAGGTCATCGTATATTAGTACTTATGGTTACGGCTAGTACGTTATTAACTTTGTCATACTTCGGTAGTCGATTCGTTAAAGAGTTTCTGCTATCTTAATTTTTTACTAAATATTCTTATTATATTATTGAAGGACTTCCTTTTTGGATAACATATCAACTCAGATGCTATTTATTATTCTTGGCATACTGATCCTTATATCTGCTTATTTTTCTAGTTCAGAAACAGGTATGATGTCGCTCAACCGCTATAGACTAAGGCATCTTGAAAAAGAAAAACACAAAGGTGCTAAACGGGTCAGCGATCTTCTAAAACGCCCTGACAGACTGATTGGCTTAATTTTAATTGGCAATAACTTAGTCAATATAGCTGCATCAGCTATAGCAACAATTATAGCGTTAAGGTTATCGCATGAACTGGGGATATCAGAAGATATCAGTGTTTTAATAGCCACGGTTATCTTGACTTTAGTGGTCTTAATTTTTGCCGAAGTAACCCCTAAAACACTCGCAGCTTTATACCCAGAACAAATTGCTTTTCCTAGCTCAATATTTTTAACCTTACTATTAAAGTTATTGCTACCGCTGGTTGTCAGCGTTAATTGGATTACTAATGGCATATTAATGTTATTAGGTATCAGTTCAGAGCAACGAGAACAACACAGTTTAAGCAGTGAAGAGCTACGTACTGTAGTAAATGAATCTGGCGCATTATTACACGAAAGAGATCAAAGCATGCTAATGAGCATACTCGATCTTGAAAAAGTAAGTGTTGACGACATAATGATCCCACGAAGTGAATTAGTTGGCATAGATGTTAATGAAGACTGGAAAAGAATTCAAAAGCAACTAACGCAGGCAAATCACACACGGGTATTATTATATCGTGACAATATAGATGATGTAGTTGGCTATATCCACGCCCGTGATGCATTAAAACTATTGTCAAAAAGCCAATACACTAAAGCAACCTTATTACGTGCTGTACGTGAGCTTTATTTTATTCCTGAGGGTACACCGCTAAATATCCAACTATTAAAATTTCAACATGCTAAAGAACGTTTAGGCTTGGTTGTTGATGAATATGGTGATATTCAGGGCTTAGTGACTTTAGAAGATATTCTGGAAGAAATTGTCGGTGACTTCACCACAACTCAAACGCCAACGCCAAGTGATGTAGTTACTCTACAACCTGACGGTAGTTACTTGGTAAAAGGTAATGCCAGTATACGAGACGTAAATAAAGAAATGTCATGGCAATTACCAACAGATGGCCCAAAAACACTTAATGGTATGATAATTGAGCATTTAGAAGATATTCCACAAAATAACATTAGCGTTCGTATTGCTGGCTATCCAATAGAAATAGTTGACGCTTCAGAAAATAGAATTAATACCGTAAGAGTAATGCCTGAATATTTCGTTGATGAAGAAATAGATGAAGAATAGCCAATCAAGCAATCTACTTTACGTTTATCTTAAAGTAGATTGAATCTATCAACAGTTAAAAAAGTTAATCACAATGTTATCCACAAGCAACTTAATGAAAATAGCTTTCCACAATTTCTGTGGATAACAAGGTCAAAGCCTATTAATTACAGCTTTTAACTATTTCAACAAATTTTTAAGAAAAAAACACACTTTTTTAATAAAAATAAAAACGTCTAGCTTTAAGCCATATAAGTCGTGGTTTAGCTAAAAAAATTCATAAAAATAATAAAATGGCAAGGCTTTTAAACAAGGATTTTATTATTTTTATCTTCTAGAGAATAACTTCTCAACGTAAATATCCAGCAAGTGAAATACATCAATTATTGTTATTTAGCCAAAGAATAATCGCCATAGCCAGCCATGATTTAATTCTTCTTCACAACTTTTTAATTGAGAAGAATAACGGCGAGAACGATTGTCTACTTTACGAGCAACGCCCACTAACCACGACTTCTTTTTATAACTCTTACGCTTAAAACCACCCCAGCCTTCATGATAATTCAAGTATTGGTTATAGGCATCCCACTTTGAAACACCATTAATTTTTTGTGTTTTAAAAATAAACCACCCCATAAAATCAATCGCGTCTTCAAAATCATCACGATCAGCTCCTGAGTTATTCGTTTCTCTAGTATAATCATTCCATGTCATTGTTTTAGCTTGTGAGTAACCATAAGCAGTACTCACTCTACCCCAAGGTATGAAGCCAAGTAAATAGTCTCTAGGAGGTAAGGCATTATGTTTAAAAGAGCTTTCTTGGTACATCATACTCATAGGCACATGAATGGGCACGCCCCAACGTTCTCTTGCGTCTTTAGCGGCAAAATACCAATCACGATGCTCTCGAAAGATCTCGCAAATATTTTCAGGGTTTTGGGGAGGAGGTGTCGCACAACTTGACAACAACAATATACTAGCCAAAGTAATGCAAGAGAGTTTAGCAGTAAGCATAAAATATAAAGTGGCACTTAAACGTAAAAAATAATGAATACAATAGTGCCAGATTTTTAACGGTTTAGCATTATTAACCCACCCTTTTCAATATTAACAAATAAATTGAACTATATCGTAATAAGTCACTCTTACTTAATAGTAATGTTATTCCCTTAATGTTTTATAGTGTTTCATGTTTTTATGCATCTATTTTTATAGATGCATTTTTTTTGCCTGTCGATTACCTATCTTATCTAAATAACTATGCTCGGAGTACCACCTTAATACCAATCTCACTAGCTATGTGATCATTTCTACTTGCTAAAACCACCAACTACATCATTATTTATTTAATTATTAGAACAACTAGTCATTAAATAAATACCTTGTGTTTGGCAATTTTATCTACGTATAAAACGGTTCTCTTAATTAATAAGACTGGTATTAGCAAAGTATAAAAGTGAATGTTTACTAACCTTAGCTAGATTATTATTGCTATATTCACGCGCATTCTAATAAGAAAAACTAAGTATTAAGTTGTGTTAAAATAAGCCTAAATAGTTTGCTTTACTGAATAGCTACAATTAATTGACTAAAATGAAGTTATTAACGTTAATTAATTAAAGTTTCGCAATTACCGCTTTTATATTATCGACGAGCGCTTTATTTGTTAATTGTCCGCTTTCTACATCAAAATTATCATAAAAGTTTGGTACTGAAATAGCTCCTTTTAAATCGGCGGCAAAGTGAGGCGCTGAGCCCTGAGCTGCCGACAATACAGTTGCAGCGCCACCCGGTCCTGGTGATGTTGCCAACATAATAACCGGCTTATTTTGAAATAATTGCCTATTAATGCGAGACGTCCAATCAAAAAGGTTCTTATATGCGGCTGCATAAGAGCCATTATGTTCAGCAAAAGAGATAACAATAATATCTGCCTCTCCAAGCTTTTGATAAAAAGCTTTGGCAAGCATTGGTTGCCCTAATTCTTTTTCTCTATCCTCACTAAACAGAGGAATTTCATAATCATTTAGATCAAGTAGTTCTACTTGTGCTCCTTCAATTTGTTTAGCGGCGTAATTGGCTAACTGCTTATTAATAGAGTTTTTACTGGTTGTTGCTGCAAAGGCGAGTACTTTCATTGTTATTTCCTATCTTTTCTTTTATTGGATGGTTACACTTTATATTATTATCATTTGATGATTAATATTGTTTTTGTGGACATATTATTTCCAAATGGCGTTTAATTGATTCACGATTGACTCACATTAAAAATAATTTTTAGTTTAACAGGAACATATCATGGCAATTAAAAATAAATTATTCGACGGCATGGTTGTTTTTTTTCATGTAGTAAAGTCGGGCAGCTTTACCTTAGCCGCAGATATTACCGGTCACTCCACTTCTTACATTAGTAAAGAAGTTAATAAACTAGAAGCTCGTCTAGGTATTCGTTTGTTACATAGAACAACGCGATCATTGAGCTTAACGCAAGAAGGTGAATTATACTTTCAACTCTGCCAACAAATTATTGAAGATGCAGAGCAAGCAGAAAATGCCATTGTCGGTAATCAATCAGAGCCTAGCGGTAAACTTAGAATCAGCTGCCCAATTTCTTATGGTTTATCTAACCTTAGTCCAGTATTGAGTCAATTTACTGAAAAATATCAAAAAGTGCAGCTAGAATTGGAACTTAATGACAGAAAAGTTGACCTTATTTCTGATGGCTTTGATTTAGTCATAAGAGCCACAGTACAACTTGAAGACTCTAGCTTAATTAGCCGCAGAATTACTCAGTCAGAAGCTTTAGTATTAGCATCCCCAAATTACCTAGCTAAACACGGTATACCTGAGCACCCTTATGATTTAACACGACATAAAATAATCACCTACAGCAATTCAAAGCAGCCCAATATTTGGTTATTTCACGATAATAATGGCGCAGCAATTCAAGTAAATGTTGAAAGTCATGTACTAACCAATAATGCCTCATTAGAAATAGCCTTAGGTGTTGCTGGCCAAGGCATAATTCGCGTACCACGTTTTGCATTGAAAGATGAAATGGAAACCGGCACATTAGTTGAAGTTTTCTCTGATTGGCCTAAACCTTCAATCGGCGTTTACATGGTTTACCCAAGTAGAAAGCATATGTCAGCAAAAGTACGAAGTTTTATTAATTTTATTTTAGAAACATTAGGTGATTAGTAATAAAGCTAATGCTCGACCAAGTAAGAGCCAGCTCCCCTGTTATTTTACCTATAAACTATAACAGATAAAAAATGTTTAGTTTTTTCGTCAAACAAAATAAAAACAAAGGGTTGCTATAAGTTAAGCGCTATATTAAATTTCAACAATAAACATACTTAGAGTAAAATTAATGTTAAAAATTGAAAAATTTATCTTGTTACTACTTATCGCTTTTAGCGCGATTGTTAATGCTGAAATCAGAAGTGTTCATTGCCCTTTAGGCTGCCCTAGTTTAGATATAGTAAATAACGATGTTGTCTTTAATCATACTTACGCGTTAAGCAATAATCCAAAAACAAAGTTTGCCGATTGGGTTGCTTATGAAGTCGATGTGGCTAACTTTGGTGATAGCCCTGGTCGAAACTGGGGCAATGATAAGTTAATTGACGATGATGAATCGTTAGAAGAGCTAGACTATAAAGGTGCATTTAAGTTATTAAAAACCGACCGAGGCCATCAAGCACCACTAGCAAGCTTTGCAGGACATAAAAACTGGACTGAGCTAAACTATCTATCCAATATCACTCCTCAAAAATCGGCTTTAAACCAAGGTGCTTGGGTCGCGTTAGAAATTGCCGTTCGTAATGCCGTAAGTTTTAGAAACTCGCTTTATGTGATCACAGGCACTTTATATTCAAAAGAAGAGCAGCCATTACCCGGCGCAGATGAATCACACATTATTCCATCTTCCTACTTTAAAATAATCTACGACTTAAAAGGTAATGCCGCGAGTTTCATCTTTGATCAAAACTTGCCAAGAAAAGCAGATTATTGCCAGCAAAAAACGAATAATAAAGCGCTACAAGCTGAAGTGCCGTTTGCCATTCCAAGCTTTACTGACTCAATAGAAATATTGAAAAGACTCGGCTGCTAGGGGTATACGAATTGATAAGTTAATAAGTTTCGAATATTAACGGGAGAAAAAGCAAGCTATCATTCTCCCGCTTAACATACGTTAATGACTTACCGTTTTTGAAAGTACATTAATGATAACAACGCCGTCTAAAATAAAACACATCCCGATAATAGCCGGTAAATCGGGCACTTGTTTATATACAACTGCACTTATTGCTGTAATTAAAACAATTCCCATGCCAGCCCAAATAGCATAAGCGATACCAACAGGCACAGTTTTAAGCACTAAAGATAAAAAATAGAAAGCAACGACATATCCAATAACACATAGAGTACTGAACGTTGCATGAGTAAAATTATCTGACGCTTTAAGTGCTAATGTTGCGACAACTTCGGCACAAATCGCTATTGCCAAATACCAATATCCCATACTCAATCCTTCTATAAACATATTAAGCCTACTTCAGTAGCAAGCTATTAAACTACAATTGTCAAAATAAAGTTATCAAAAAAAATTAGCAAAGTACCAGCATTAAACGCCATATCTTTTTCAAGTATCATATAGACTTATCAATAAAAGACAAAGAGTTTAAAGTTATGGCTTTGGCTTAGAAATAAGCTTAATCCGATTTTTAAGATTAAATTCTACTATTTAAGCTACCTAGCCCCCCCTGGTGCCTCTCTTCTATTTAAAAAATCCGTAAATCGCTCTCTTTCATGATATAAAAAACAATAATAAATTTAACAAAATCTTTCAGTGGCAAAGTATTTGGTTATTTGTTACAAATGACATCAATAGTAAAGTGCATAAAATTTACGCAGGATAATGTGTGAGTTATGTACTCTTAAATTGTTATGTTTTAAGTATTTATGATTACAGTCGAAGCTAAAACTGTGTGAAGAAATTCAAGCAACGCTAGCGATTAGTGCCTGCCGTTAAGTTTAGGTTTAG
>Ga0193951_1000558_pt1 | contig 16718 bp, 13 predicted proteins | sample BB_2_MG_FD_140370 | JGI IMG/M metagenome (GOLD analysis project Ga0193951, IMG submission 140370) | Microbial mat bacterial communities from the Broadkill River, Lewes, Delaware, United States - BB_2_MG | ecosystem: Environmental > Aquatic > Freshwater > River > Microbial mats | place: USA... | reverse complement strand
GGGACCAGGGCTTATAATATAGCCTTGGCAAAGAACAGAGCAAAGGCGGTATACGACTATTTAGTTGAAAATGGAATTGCAGCAGATCGCTTGAAATTCAAAGGGTATGGTTTTGATCAACCAGAAGAAAGTAATGACACAGAAGAGGGAAGAGCCAAAAATAGAAGAACAGAATTGAAAGTGCTTTAACTCAATAGAGCAGATATAAAAACAGACTACCCTCGGGTAGTCTGTTTAAAATATTATTGGTTTAAATATTTTGAGAGCGTATCCATTAAAATTTGTAAGCGAATAGGTTTGGCTAAATAATCGTCACATCCCGCCTCCATACACTTTTCTCGTTCACCAGACATCACATGAGCCGTTTGTGCAATAATTGGGATTTCAGCATTAATCTTCTTAATTTCCCGTGTAGCGGTATAACCATCCATTATTGGTAACTGTAAATCCATTAATACCAGATCAATTACATTAGCTTTAAATAGCTCAATTGCTTCTTTACCGTCTTTAGCCCATAAGATTTTAGCATTTGTTTTTCTTAATGCGGCATCAAAAAATATTTTGTTGGTATCCACATCTTCAACAACCAAAATCACTTTTTCTTCCCAATTCTGAACTAGCGAATTGTTAATTGAATCACTTACACTCATTTTCGATAGATGGATTAGTTTTTGTTTTAGAATCCTAAAATAGCGGTTGTTTAGCTATTATCCAAAAAAGGTTTTGAAAAACACTTTTAAACGTGAATTATAATTTGAATGACCATTGAGAGATACAGCATAATATTGCATTTGACAACGCTTTTAACAGTTTTTGGCATGAAATTGGTTTTTATGCTAACAAAATTAAATTATTTTCGTTCACGCTATTAATGGGGAGTTAAATTGTGTATGAGGTTTTTTATTTTAGTAGGTGTATTGGCATTGTATGCATTGCCAAGTTGGGGCTTAAATCGGGCAGATACGATAATGAGTTTGCTTTCTTTGGAAGAGAAAGTGGAGATGTTATTTGTGGTGTCTAAAGCGGGGCGAACCAATGATAGTGTGAAAGTGGGGAATAGTTCTTATGTTGACTATGCCTTGTTTGATACGCGTAATGGTATATCGGATGCCTTAAAAGTACCGTACCCTTCGAAACAAACCATGCTAGCAGTACGCAGTAAAGAACTGAAAAATAAATTGTACTCAAGTGCTTTACATCAATACATAAATTCTGGATATGATGGTATAGTGGTACCCGATACTGCCAATGGCTTGTCAAGAATTTATATCGGAAACGAGGCGGTAGCGAATCACAATTATATTCAGGTAATTGCTTTTCCATGTGATTTATTAAGTGACCTTATTGCTAATGTATCTGTGGATGTTAAGGCAGAAAGTGTCTCACTGACGCCCACTTCTTTCTTTGAGTACGTAGAGCTACCATCGCTACATATCTGGCGAAACAACATATCTTATGGTATTTCTTTTAATGATATTCTGGACCATGATGTTTTGTTTTGGGAGGACCAAAGTTTTGATTGTCGCCAGCAGGTTATAAATGCGTTTCGTTATGGCAAGCTTGATGAAGGACTTTTGGATCAGCGCATTGCACGTCTATTAAATTATAAGGTTGAGATGAACAGTGATGCTGACCTTAACCGTTTAAGAGCTGATCAATTGGACAATCGTTTTGATGCGTTTAAAAATTCTATTTCAATCTATCAGAAAAAGAAAGTGTTACCTTTTAAACGCTTAGACACCCTTACGGCTTCGGTTGTTGACTTACGAAAGAATACAGCAAGAGATTTTATAAATAAGGCTCGCTTTTATCATCCTAATGTTTATCGGAATAATAGGAAGGCGAATGTACAGATTATACTCTGTGATAATGAACGGGTATTGCGGTCAAAAATTACAGATGCGCGTAATGGCTTTGTCTTAAAAAAGAACTTTAATGTGCTTGTATATAATGGCCAGTTATCACGAAGAACAATGAGGAAGCTCAAGGGCTTTGACGCTGTTGTGCAAATGCCAGAGCGGATAAAGTTAAGCTGGCCTTTGTTGGCGCAAGCGATTTATGGGGGCAGTGCTGTTACTGGTTTTAATGTTTTTGAAGAAGAGTTAAAGGAGCAAAAACTGTTTGCTACCCATGCATCTAAAAATCGTTTGGGTCTTAACTTTCGAGGGATTAATAGTTTAGATGCGTATACCGAAAAGAAAATTGATCGGATTGTATTAGAAGCCATTGAAGAAAAAGCCATGCCAGGTGCTCAGTTAATGGTTTTAAAATCGGGAAATGTGATCCTGCAAAAGAGTTACGGTCATCACACTTACGAGGGAAAACAAGAGGTATCCAATACCGATTTATATGATGTGGCGTCCATCACTAAGCTGGCGGTAACCTTTCCTATGGTGATGCAGCTATATGAAGATCGAGTGATTAATTTAGATGCGACTTTAGAAGATTATATTTTAGGCATCGACACAACTAACAAAGCTGATATTACCATCCGTGAGTTGTTGATACATCAAAGTGGATTAGTTAGTTTTATCCCTTTTTACAACAGAGCTTTAGACCGCGAGTCGCTAAATGATAAGGCTTTATATAGCCGCCATCACTCTTCTCTATATGATGTTAGGGTTGACACGAGGCTTTATCAGAACAAGAATGCAGCCTATCGCAAAGATATCTTTTCAACAAAACAAACTGGGGTTTACCAAAAGCAAGTTGCAGAACGATGGTTTATGAATGAGTCATATGTTGATTCGATGTATAATTACATTTATGCTTCAAAAATCAACAAAGAAAAGGAATACCGATACAGCGATTTAGGGTATTACCTGCTACAGAAGATTATTGAGCAAGAAGAAAAGAAAGACTTAGACTCGTTGTATTATACTCATTTTTCAGCCTTGTTGGGCGCCAATAGATTATGTTATAAGCCACTTGATCGTTTCGCAAACAAACAGATTGTTCCCACGGAGAATGACCTTAGTTTTAGGCGAACTCAACTCGATGGTTATGTTCACGACCAAGGTGCTGCCATGCTAGGAGGTGTTGCAGCTCATGCAGGCTTGTTTGCTAACGCAGGTGATTTAGCCAAGATGGGACAGATGTTACTTAATGAAGGACAATATGGAGGTGTGCGGTTTATCCAGCCCAAAACGATAGGGGAGTTTACCCAGACAGTAAACCATGGTAACCGAAGAGGAATGGGTGTTGATAAGCCTGAGTTAGATCCCGATAAAGGCAGTCCTGTTTCGCATTTAGCGTCTAAATCTTCGTATGGGCATACCGGATTCACCGGTACCATATTGTGGATTGATCCAGAGCACGATTTAGTTTATATTTTCTTATCCAATCGCATATACCCCGATGTATACAATAAGAAGTTGATTGAGATGAATGTAAGAACCAAAATACAAGATGTTCTCTACAATTCTCTTGTAAAATCATAAATGGTGTTAAATAATCATGCGAAAGTTTCAATAGCTTTTAAATTATTCGATTTTGGTTATTAAAACTTTCTGTTTTTTTTATTTTTAATCATTATAAATTGTAAATTTGTAGCTTATCTAAAACCACAAAACTTCAATTTAGAGTAGTTATGATAGTAAAATTCAATCAGAAAATTTCACCAGCCGGGAAATTCAAGAATGAAGGTTATCACGATGACCCTTATCTCAGAGCTTTAATTACGAAACAAGAGAAGGTTTCAACAAAGATTTATAGCTCGTCAACCGAAGGTTCCAAAGCATTAGCGGCTGAAATTGCTTCAATCATTAAGATTAAGGAGCTGGAAGGCGGAAAATGTGTATTAGGACTGGCTGTAGGTTCTGCACCTAGCGAAGTCTACTCTGAGTTAGTTCGCTTGCATAAGAACGATGGCTTAAGTTTTAAAAATGTTATTGTTTTTAACGTAATGGAGTATTACCCGATTACACCTGAAGCGCTTCAGAGTTTTAATCGTAATATCCGCGAAAAATTCTTTAACCACGTTGACATTCCTGAAGCAAACATTAACTACCTAGATAGTACACTACCTCAGGAAAAGATTTATGAATTTTGTCATTCATTTGAAGAAAAAATTCAAAAAGTAGGTGGTATCGACATGCAAATTTTAGGCATTGGTCGTACTGGTCATATTGGCTTAAATGAGCCTGGGTCAACGGCAAATTCTTTAACAAGAATTGTATCACTTGATAACATTACACGTACAGAGGCGGCTTCTGATTTCTTTGGATTAGATAATGCTCCTCGTAAAGCCATCACAATGGGTATCAAAACCATTATGAATGCAAAACGTGTAAGAGTATTAGCATGGGGCGAGGGGAAAGCTGCTGTTGTTAAGAAAACTGTAGAAAAAAGTATTACGGAAGAAGTGCCTGCTTCATTTTTGCAAAACCACGAAAATTGCAAAATGATCATTGACGAAGCTGCTGCTGCTGATCTTATGCGTGTTCAAACACCTTGGTTAATTGACAGCGTGGTATGGGAAGATCGTTTAATTAAGAAAGCGGTACTCTGGTTATGTCAAAAGGTGAACAAACCAATATTAAAACTGACCGATCGTGACTATAACGATAACGGTATGGGTGATATATTGGCAGAAAGAGGTTCGGCTTACCATACTAATATTAGAATATTTAACGAGTTACAACATACCATAACTGGCTGGCCAGGCGGTAAGCCTAACGCTGATGATACCAATCGTCCTGAGCGTAAGACACCAGCTAAGAAACGTGTTATAATTTTCAGCCCACACCCCGATGATGATGTTATTTCGATGGGTGGTACAATGTTGCGCTTAGTGGATCAAGGGCACGAAGTGCACGTTGCTTATCAAGTGTCGGGTAGTATTGCTGTATCAGATGATGATGTATTGCGTTATCTCGATTTTGTAAGTGATTATTCGGCTGAGGTAAGTGATGATGTGAAGAGTGTAAAAGCTCAACACGATAAAATCCGTAAGTTTTTAGCCAATAAAAAACCTGATCAGATTGATTTACCTGAGGTACGTCGTATTAAAGGTCTAATTAGAGTGGGCGAGGCCAAAGCAGGATGTCGTTATGCCAATGTTAAGGATGAAAACGTACATTTTCTTGATTTACCTTTTTATGAGTCGGGTAGTGTTGAGAAGCTTCCAATGGGTAAGGCAGATGTGAAAATTGTTGCTGACTTGATAAAAGAAGTTAAGCCACATCAGATTTTTGCTGCTGGTGACCTTTCTGATCCACATGGTACACATCGTGTGTGTTTGGATGCTATTTTCCAGGCCATTGATGTACTGAAGAAAGAAGAGTACATGAAAGACTGTTGGGTATGGTTATACCGTGGTGCTTGGCACGAGTGGGAAATCCATAACATCGAAATGGCAGTGCCAATTAGTCCTGATGAGTTAATGCGTAAGCGTAATGCCATCTTTAAGCACCAATCGCAGAAAGATGGAGCCATGTTCTTAGGTGGTGATAATCGCGAGTTTTGGCAACGTGCCGAAGATAGAAACAGAGGAACAGCTAACTTATACAATGAACTAGGTATGGCAGAATACGAAGCTGTGGAAGCTTTTGTTCGCTACGAGTTTTTGTAAGGGATAGCGTTTTACAATATGAACATAAACCCGGGCTTTAGGTCCGGGTTTGTTGTTATAGAGCGGTGTATTTTGCAGCATAAATTGTGGGAAGAAGTTCGAACTGGTGAGCTGTATTCTCAGGTTAGTCTAAGGTCAAAAAAAGAGCAACCACATGATGATTGCTCTTCTAGTATTTAATTATTAAGGTAAATTACCTATCAGCTTTTAGTTTTTCGGCCATGGCAACGCCTAATTGCCAGCAAGCCTCATACTTGTCTTCTTTCAGCGCATGTTTTTCTTCTACCGCTTCAGCTACTTCGTCCCACTTTAGGCTTTCACCCACTTCACGAAGCTTCTTAACCGATGCACCAGCCCATGTAAATGAACCAAGTACACCAAAGTAATGGTTCACAATACCCATATGTTTTACCTTAGAGGCTAAAGCTTCCATATTAGGGTGCAGCTCATTGGCATAAGTAGGGCTTCCAAGTATAATGCCTTTAAATTTAAATATATCCGATATGATGTACGAAGGGTGTGTTTTACTAACATCGTAAACCCTCACATTTTTAATGCCATTTTCGGTGATGGCACGTGCAGTTACTTCGGCCATCTCTTCGGTATTGCCATACATTGATGCATAGGCAACCACAACTCCTTCTTCGGCTTCATATTTACTCCATTTGTCGTACATCTCTAGCATACGCGCAATGTTTTCGCGATAGATAGGGCCATGTGAAGGTGCGATCATTTTTAGATCTAAGCCACCTAACTTCTGAAGCGCTTTTTGAACAGGATTACCATATTTACCCACAATATTAGAGTAATAACGACGCATCTCGTCAGTGTAGTGTTCAAAATCTATTTCATCATCAAATATACCGCCGTCTAAAGTACCAAAGCTACCAAATGCATCGGATGAAAACAGAATACTATTGTTTTCTTCGAAACATACCATTGACTCTGGCCAGTGTACCATAGGTACTGTATAGAAAGTCAACTTGTTTTTACCAAGTTCAAGAGAGTCGCCTTCTTTTACCACTTCAAAGTTACCGGTTATACCATAGTAGCCTTCAATCATTGGTACAGTCTTTTTGTTACCAACAATTTTCATATCAGGATAGAGTTCGGTAAGGATACGGATAGCGCCAGAATGATCTGGTTCCATGTGGTTAACAACTAGGTAATCAACCGCACGGCCATTTAGAATAGCGCGTACTCTAGCAATCCATTTCTCAAAATGACCTGCTTCAACAGTGTCAATAATAGCTACTTTTTCATCGGCAATTACATATGAGTTATACGAAACGCCACGGTCGAGCGGCCACATATTTTCAAATAGGCTAGTGCGACGGTCATTAACACCAACGTAGAAGATATCTTCAGAGAGATTAACTGGTTTGTACATTTTGTCTGGCTTTATTTTTTTGTTGTTTATTTCGGTAAATGAATGCGCAAAAATAGGAAAAAGTTAAGTTATAGAAAGAATAAATGTCACCAGAAGTATTGTTTTATAACAGTTTATTAAATAAAAAGAGCCGGATCAAAAGAACCGGCTGTAGTTTTATTTTGGAAGCATGCTGCTAACTATGCTTTTCTTATTAGTAGCCACACGTCATTGTATTTCTGGTGTTTAATGCGGATGTTATCAATTTTATTACGTGCTGGCATTTCATCATTATAAGCCGCAATTGAAACACGGAATAGTCCATTTTCGTTTTCGAGTAGTACCGGCATAAACCCTTCGCTGAGGAGCTGTTGCTTATAATTTTTAGCATTTTCTAATACGCGAAACGATCCGATGATGACATAGTATTTAAAGACTTCTGCATTGGCCTGATCCACAACAGTCACTTTCTCTTCTTTAACAACTATTTTTTGTTTTGGCTGAGGCTCTTCTTTTACCTTAGGGGTTGTTTCTTCCGCAACATAGGGGCTCTCGCTATCGTCAAAACTTGATGAGCCACCATTTAAAGAGGCACATGAAACCATTACTGATGATACAAGGGCTAGCGTAATGAATTTAATTATTTGCATGTGGTTATTAATTAATAGTATTTGATATTATCGGTTTACAAAGCTAATCGCTTCATAAAACTGTTTGCGTTTGCGAAAATAATTCCAATTTTCTTTTGTTGCTACTTCTTCCAGATAATCTTCGAAAATATTGCTAAAAATATTGGAGAAGGTAAAATGCTCTGAGTTCAAATAGGCCTCTGAATGGATAGCCTTAAGTCGATCTACGTACTTTTTCACAACTGTTGAAATATCTATTTCTGATTTGTATTCGCCTGTTTCTATTCCTTTTTCAAGGTTATTGTGCAAGCGTTGTTGGATCAGATCAAATTTACGCAACTGGTAATTTTGGTATAATTCCGGCTTTATTTTTTTAATGAAAACGTAATTAGCTGGCGATAGCTGCTCAAACTTCTCATATATTTCTTGTCCACATATGACCATACTGTCTATGGCATCTTCTTTCGTGTATTTTTCAAAATCAAGAACCTCTGAAAAATCTTCATATTTCAAGTTTAATACCTGTTCGATTAGTGCATCAGGGGTTGGTAGCCAGCAAGTTACTTCGTTTAATGGAAGGTTGATGGCTTTACTTATTTCCAGCATGTTTATCCGACTTGTGGGGTGTTCAATTAGATAATCACGCATTTTCCTCAAAATAAGCTTTCTATCCTTTTCCATGCCTTCATCATTTTTAAGGTGATGACCTGATTGTATTTCAAACGTTAAAATAGTGATTTTTAGTTTGGGTGATATAAAAAATGGCTAAGAAATGATTAGCGATAAATTCGGTTTGAGTTAAGTGCACGTTGAAATTTCCTTGCGTTATTGTTATGTTGCCTTAGCGTTTTGGCAAAATTGTGGTAACCCGAAAAGTCCTCTTTTGCACACATATAAAGGTACTTGTGTTTGGTGTGGTTAAGTACCGATTTAATGCCTGATACAGATGGTATACGAATTGGTCCTGGCGGTAAGCCTGCATGACGGTACGTATTATAGGGCGATTCTGTTAGTAAATCTTTTTTTAGTACACGCTGAATGGTGAAATCGCCCATGGCAAATTTAACCGTTGGATCGGCTTGCAAACGAATATTTTTATTGAGTCGATTAATGTATAAGCCTGCCACATCAGGTTTTTCATCTTTTTTAAGGGTTTCTTCGTCAACAATAGCAGCAAGGGTGCTTACCTCAATAGGGCTTAGGCCTGCTTCTTCTGCTTTCTTTTTGCGTTCTTCAGTCCAAAACTTTGAGTATTCCTGATGCATCCGCTTAATGAACTCCTCAGGGGCGGTGTTCCACCATAATTCATAGGTGTCTGGGATAAAAAGCGCAGGTATTGTAGCCTTGTTAAAGCCGTAATAACCAAGGATATCTGGATTATTAAGTGCTTCAATTAAATCGAGGCTATCACACTCTAGATATTTACTCACCGTCATGGCCAGCTCAGGCATCGTGCGTATGTTATTAAAGGTTACTTTAACAGGTTTTTGGTTCCCAGAGCGTAAGGTGTTGATCAGTTCATTATTGTTCCAGTTGTTAATGAGTTGATAACGGCCTGGTTTAACTTTGCTGGTGTAGCTTTTCTTATCCGCTATCCATTTAAAACTTTTAACGTCTTGTAGGTATCCACCATCTTCAAGTGCAATAATAACATCTTCAAAATCAGATCCTGTAGGTATGTAAAATAAAGCATTGTCATTTACAATAACATTGGGGCTATATATCCTGTCATAGAAGTTTTTACCGATTAATGCGCTGATGGCACCTAGTATGACCACGATTACGGTAAGGCGAAATATAAGCTTGCCAGGTTTTTTGTATTTGGATTGTTGTTTAAGAGACATGTGTTTATATTAAAGTGCTTAACGATTTTTTTTCTTAGAGAGGTTTAACTAGATGATGTTGACCTCGGGTGAAATGCAGATGTTAAATTGGTCTTTAACAGCATCAATTATGGTATTTGCAAGATGAATCACATCAGCTCCTGTTGCTTTTCCTTTATTTATAAGCACTAGAGCCTGCTTACTATGTACACCTGCTTGTCCTATGTTTTTTCCTTTCCAACCCGTTTGTTCGATTAACCAACCTGCTGGTACTTTTATGTTATTTTCATCAATGGGGTAGTGAGGTACTTTTGGGAACTTGTTTTGTAAAGTGTTAAAAGCAGGTTGACTGATGATAGGGTTCTTGAAGAATGAGCCAGCATTTCCAAATTCTTCTGGTTCTGGTAGTTTGCTTTTTCTGATGTCTATTATGGTTTGCCTAACAGCTTTTAGACTGTGCTCCCCGTTGGCTTCTATTAATTCTTTTACAGGACCATAGGATAAGTTTAACTTAGGTTGTTTATTGAGTTTAAAGACCACTGAGGTAATGATGGTTTTGTGCTTCAGTTGGCTTTTAAAAATGCTCTGGCGATAGTCAAATTGGCATGCACTGTTACTCAGCTCAAAAGCCTCGCCACTGTCAATAAATATGCCTTTAACGGTATTTATGCAGTCCTTAGCCTCCACGCCATAGGCGCCAATGTTTTGCACCGGCGACGCACCAACATGACCAGGTATGTGAGATAGATTTTCGAGTCCGCCCCAGTTCTTATCAACGCTATATTCCACAAGTTTATCCCACTCAATACCAGCACCAACCTCCAGCCATACCTCGTTGTTATTTTCTTTTAGGAGTGATATATTATTGAGTTGTGGGTGTATAATTAGACCATTAAAGTCCTTGCTGAAAAGAATGTTACTTCCGCCTCCCAATATCAAATAGGGTTGAGGGTTTTGCTTAAGGTAGTTTAAGGCTTCTGTGATTTGGTCTATGTGTGTACAAGTAATAAATTCTTTTGCCTTGGCTGAGAAACCAAAGGTATTGAAGGGTTTAAGGTCAATATTTTTTATGCTTTCAATCATAGTTGCGCTAAATATGAAAACAAAGATAAAATAATCTTTTTCCGAATGATTAAAGTAGGGAATTGAGCATAAAAAAAATGGGACAAAAGTAGATAGCTTGTCCCATTTATCCTATTGTAATCGGTGATTTACATACTAACGTACTCTTCCTCTTCTATGCCGAGGTCGATATTAAAGCTTGTTGATGGCGTTTTTCTATTGGCCACGTCTCCTTTTTTATGAGGTGCATTCGATGAATTGGAGTAGATTACCTTATCCAATTCCTCTTTGTCGTTTTTATCAACTGTAAAAAAACGTGTCATGCCTTCAAGTTCTTGGGCCTGAGAAGACAATTCTTCTGAACTACCAGCCATTTCTTCGGCCGATGTAGCATTTTGTTGTGTAACTACTCCAAACTGCTGGATGGCTGAGTTAACCTGATTCACACCTTGTTCTTGCTCTCGACTGGCAGCCGCTATTTCCTCAATTAGCTTTGATGTTTTGTTGATATCAGGTACAATAGCTTTTAGCAATTCATTTGATTCTTCGGATAAATTAGAACCGTGTTCGGCAAGTTGTACAATTTCATTGGCTGCACTCTTGCTGCGCTCTGCAAGTTTTCTCACTTCATTGGCCACAACAGTAAAACCTCTACCATGTTCACCAGCCCTAGCGGCTTCTACGGCTGCATTAAGGGCCAGTATGTTGGTTTGTTCAGCAATTTCAACTACTATTTTTATTTTTGAATTTATATTTGTTGCTGATTTAACATTTTCTTCTGAGGCATTGGCTACTTTTTGTATCGACTCAGATGATTGCATGGATATTTTTAAAGTTTCTTGAGCATTTTCAGAACTTTGCTGAATGTTAGCTGTCATTTCCTCCATTGATGATGAAATTTCTTCGGCAGAAGCGGCTTGTTCATTAACACCACTTGAAATTTGTTGTGCGCCTCCTGTGAGTTGTTGGCTTGCAACAGATAAATTATCAGATCCGGTTTTAATGTTGGAAACAATGTGCTGAAGTTTTGTAACCATTTGACTTAGAGCTAGAGCAAGCTGGCCAATTTCATCTTTTTGGTTGATGTCTACTAGAGCTGTTAAATCACCATTGGTTACCTGTTTGGCGAATGAAACTGATTTTTTAATAGGTTTTAATAAGTTAATGGTAATGAAGTAGGCCAAAATGATAGCGGCAATAACTGCAAAAATAATAAAGACTAATACTCCCGTTTGTGTTGTTTTAGCTTGATTCAGCATTACTTCATCAGTGAGGATGTAATTTTTCGATTCTTCAATGGTTTGATCAAACAAATCGCCTATGGTTTTAAGGTGCGCCATTGTCTCGTGCTGATAGATGTGATTCGCTTGTTTCATGCCCTCCAAATTATGCTGAGTCCAATTGCCAAATTCGCTTAACTCTGAAAGAACTTGCTCGGTGTTCTTCTTAATAGTAGCATTAAAATAGTTACGTGCAGCTCTGTTGTTGCCACTTTTTTGATAGGCTTCAGCTGTATAGACACTGTTATGTAGTTGGTTGTGATGCTCAACAATGGCGTTGATATAATTCTGAGCTTCCGGATGTTCCTTGACAAGTGTTTTAAGTTCATCTGAATTGAGCCATTTGCCAAAATTACATGCCGCAGGATCCTTTGTAACATTAATATACCTGCTATTATTTATAAATATGGCATCTTTAACTTTATGCATCCAGGTAATGTGGTCTAATTCTGCTTGCTTAAGCTGGAGGGAAACTTGCCAATCCATCTGTTCAAATGCATCTGCTACTTTTATTGCCGACGAATGGAGGTGTTTATGAGGTTCTTCAAACTCCTTGAGTAAGGGCTTTAGTTCAGGAGCAAGTTGCTCGGCTTGTTCTCGGCCCTCTCCATAGTACCACTGACCAAAGGCGCATTTACTATGGTCTGTTTGAACGGTAAGCTCAGTGACACTGTCGTCAGTAAGTAAGCGGTTTACTTCTTTGGCCCATATTAGATGATCAACATATTTGCTCTCTAGATCTGTCCGAAGTTTATTGCCATCAATGGTTTCTGATGCATCTCCTACGATACCATCGATACCGTAAAAGGCCCAAGTGCCTGTTACCAATAAGAGGGTTATGACAATGCCGAATGCAATAAAAAATTTCCGTCCTAGCCTTAAGTCATTCCATTTCATAGATTTAAATTTACATTCTGTTTCCCAATTCTCACATCCCGTATGCATATTACGGAATACTTATTTCAAAGGCACTTTTTTTTGATAAAAGTTGAGTGATTGTATGTAAAAGGGCTTATAAATGGTTGTAAAATCCAGTATATTAGGAGTAAGTATGTTTTTGTTAAGAACAGATACAGTTCTTTCACATCTTTTTAATTTAATTCAGTATTTATGGAATGTAAATTGCCAATGAGATGTAAAATAATGAGTTATGGTAACTGAAGATGTGTGGGATTTATTGATTTCCACTTTTTCCTATGAACGTAGAAGGTGTAGAAAACAGTTTGAAGAGGTATGTGCTAAAACTGGTTATAAAATGAAGGACATACGTTATGAAGATGGCAGTTTGAAAGGTTTTGTGGGTTTTTGGGAAATACAAAAGTGGGTAGTGATTGAACATGTTGTGGTTCATTCATCAACCTTATTTTCAGAGGCGTTTATGGAATTAATAAGCCATTTAAAACGTATGTATGATGATGAATTCACCATTATTAAGGAAATAGATATGGCTTGTAATCATCCTGTTGCTGAGGGAAAAGAATTGTATAAAACTGTTGGATTTAATGAAAATCCATACATCTATATTCAACCTTCTTTTCATAGAGAAGGCATCAACTTTCCGCAACGTATTTTGAGTTATCCTAGCGAAATATCCTACAGTCAGTTTAAAGTGCTGCGTTCCCTGTTGTATCACCATGTTTATGGAAAAATGCATTGGTGTTAATCGTTATTTTGTAAGATCACTCCATAGTTGTCATGCAAATGTATATTTTTGCATAAACACTGGATTATGACCAAAGCATCAGCATGGCTCAACGCGTTTCGTTTGCGTACTTTACCTCTTGCACTTTCTTCCATATTAATGGGGAGTATGTTAGCGGCATATTATTACGCGTTTCAAATTAAGGTATTAATAGGTGCAGCCATTACAACTTTATTTTTGCAGATTTTATCCAATCTGGCCAATGACTATGGAGATACGGTAAATGGTGCAGATCATAGTGGGAGGCAAGGGCCACAGCGAATGGTGCAATCTGGTGTCATCAGTCCACGCGAAATGCGTATGGCAATCATTGTATTTGCTTTGCTGTCTTTGGTATCGGGCTTGTTTTTAATCTATACTGCCTTTCAGAATGCAGTGAGCATTCATGGCCTTTTGTTTTTTGTTTTGGGTATAGGTGCAATAGCGGCAGCCATGAAATATACGATGGGCAAAAATCCATATGGATACAAGGGTATGGGCGATGTATTTGTTCTACTCTTTTTCGGAATAATTGGTGTGGGTGGTTCTTTTTACCTGCACACTGGATGGGTGTCGTGGATTACCCTACTACCAGCTCTTGCTGTGGGCATGTTAAGTGCTGGTGTACTTAACTTGAATAATATGCGCGATATTAATAGCGATAGAGAAGCAGGTAAAGTAACATTGGTGGTGCGCCATGGAATGACTTGGGCTAAAGGTTATCAGTATATATTAGTTGCTGGTGCCATTTTGTTTCTTTTGTTCTTTGTTTGCATAAGCGGTTGTGAAATAGGCCACCTGCTATTTGTAGGGACTTTACCATTTTTTATTCGTCATCTAGTTGTTGTAAGTAAGGCCACTAAGGCGGATGATTTTGATCCTGAGTTAAAGAAACTGGCTTTATCCACCTTATTATTAGTGATCTTATTTGGGTGTGGCCTCTTATTCTTCTGATATGTTAAAAGCGACTTACCTTAAACGTAGTTTAAAATTTAAGCAGGCTGGAGGTACCTCACGGGGAGTTTTATATACTAAGCCGAGTTGGTTTATTAAAATAGAGGATGCTGACAGGGGAGTTGGGCTTGGAGAGTGTTCAATCATCCCCAATTTGAGTATTGATGATTCTCCAGATTTAGAAAAAAAAATTAACGAAGTTTGCAGAAACATTAACCGCTATCAGTACAACTATCACGATACACTTGCAAAATACCCCTCGCTACGTTTTGCGCTTGAGATGGCTTTTAGAGGATTGGAAAATAATAATCCACATGTATTGTATGCCTCTAATTTTACAAGAGGTGAGCAAGCAATTGTTATTAATGGACTTATCTGGATGGGCGATGCAGAGGCTATGCTACAGGGTATTGAGCAGAAATTAAAACAAGGTTTTTCATGTTTAAAGCTTAAGATTGGGGCTATTGATTTTGATCAAGAATTACAGCTGCTGAAACATATACGCCAGCGTTTTTCGCACCATACATTAGAATTACGTGTGGATGCCAATGGTGCTTTCTCACCCCAAGAAGCCTTGCGAAAGTTAGAGGCTTTAAATGCTTACCACCTGCACTCTATTGAGCAACCTATAAAGGCCGGACAAGTTGATGAAATGCATCAGCTGTGCCGTAAAACACCATTCCCTATTGCGCTTGATGAAGAATTAATAGGCCATAATAGTTATGAGGATAAAAAGGCTTTAATAAGCTCAATCTGTCCACAATACATCATTCTTAAACCAAGCCTTTTGGGTGGCTGGAAAGCATCTGAAGAATGGGTTGCTATCGCTAATGAGCATAATGTTGAATGGTGGGCCACTTCTGCCTTAGAGGCTAATGTAGGATTAAATGCCATTGCGCAATGGACGTACCAGATGAATAACCCGCTAAAACAAGGCTTGGGCACAGGACAGGTTTTTAGTAATAATATTGCATCTCCGCTTTACTTGAAGGGAGAACAACTGTACTATGACTTTAATACACAGTGGCAAGATCCTTTTGAAGATGATGGTGATGAATAAGCAGTACTCACATACAAACCACTGTGCCTTAAGTTATAATGGCATAACGTATAATGGCAAAGATGATTTGCTTAAGCTGTCTGTTAAGCTGAAAAGCAGCTTTGATGAAGAATTGAGGTTTTTAGCAGTTTTTCTAGAGGAATGGTGTAATGACAATTCTTTTATCGACTTGCAGACATCTGGTAGTACAGGTCAGCCCAAATTAATTCGTGTCGAAAAGTCAGCCATGTTGGCTTCGGCCGAACGTACCATCCGTTTTTTAAAATTACATTCTGGCGATACGGCTTTGTTGTGCCTATCCGTAAAGTATATTGCAGGAAAAATGATGGTGGTAAGAGCGATGTTCGGTGGCTTGAAATTGCTTCAAGGCACAGTTAACTCGAATCCCCTATGTGGCATTGAGGGTAAAATTGACTTTGCTGCTATGGTGCCTTTGCAAGTCGCTTCAATTGTTAATGAGCACAGTAAAATGTTGATGAAGGTTGATAAGTTAATTATTGGTGGTGGTGCACTAGATCAGGCTTTAGCGTGTCAATTGGATACGATGGGTGTGCAGGCATGGGAAACCTATGGAATGACAGAAACGGTATCGCATATTGCATTGCGTAAAGTTTCGCAAACCGAGTCGCCTTTTCTTCTTTTGCCAGAAATGGAGATTGGGATTGACAAGCGCCATTGTTTGGTTATTCAGCCATCATCTGTAAATATGGATCAACTCGTGACCAATGATGTGGTTGAATTGGTTGCTAAAGACGCTTTTTTACTCAAAGGTAGAATTGACAGCGTAATTAATACTGGGGGTATAAAGGTGTTTCCGGAAGAGGTGGAGCGAAAGCTTAAAGAATGGATCAAGCCTGCTTTTGTGATATCTAGTCGGCCCGATTATAAGCTAGGGCAACGCCTTGTTTTAGTTATCGAAGGAGTTGATGATGGCGCAGACAATTGGGAATCGATATTTAGTGTGTTGCAGCCTTTTGAGCGCCCTAAGGAAGTACACTTCATTCAATCATTTCCCATGACAGAAACCGGAAAGGTTCAACGGCTAAAAATACAGCAATTATTCGCCTAGGAACGACCTCACATTTTATCACAATATAAAACTATTCCTTCCAAACTATTCCACTCTATATGGGCAAAGTATTATATTTGCTCAGGTATTAAATGTTATTGACGTTTCCATGAGAATTACAACTTTAGTTAGCCTGATAGGGGTATTGTTACTAACTGCAGCCTGCTATAATCAGCGGCCCCAGCTTAACTGTTCAACATATGAAGAAGCATCAGATCC
>Ga0193951_1000557_pt1 | contig 16722 bp, 16 predicted proteins | sample BB_2_MG_FD_140370 | JGI IMG/M metagenome (GOLD analysis project Ga0193951, IMG submission 140370) | Microbial mat bacterial communities from the Broadkill River, Lewes, Delaware, United States - BB_2_MG | ecosystem: Environmental > Aquatic > Freshwater > River > Microbial mats | place: USA... | reverse complement strand
GGTAATTATTTCTTCAGTAAAACCATTTCAATTAATGCTGGGCAAAATATTAGGAAATGCTTTAGCAGGAGTTTTACAATTTATTATATGGATGGTTTCTGCAGGGTTTTTAATGTTTGTTATAGCCTCTGTTTTTGGTTTAGAGTCAGCAAGTTCTAGTTCAGCTATGGGACAAATGAATCCAGAAATGGTACAACAAGTTCAAGAAACAGCAATGAGTGAATTGCAGTTAGCATTTTTGGAGGTTAAAAACTTGCCAATTTTAACCATATTTTTTTCGTTTATAGTATATTTTATTGGAGGCTATTTAATTTATAGCTCTATTTATGCAGCCATTGGAGCGGCAGTTGATAGTGAAACCGATACGCAACAATTTATGATGCCAGTAATGCTTCCATTAATTATTGCAATTTATGTTGGTTTCTCTGTAATAGAAAATCCACATGGACCAATAGCTTTAGGGTTTTCATTATTTCCATTAACATCGCCAATTGTAATGTTAATGAGAATTCCTTTTGGGGTGCCATGGTGGCAAATTTTAACATCTATGATATTGCTGATAGGGACTTTTATTTTAATTGTTTGGTTTGCAGCAAAAATATATAGAGTGGGTATTTTAATGTATGGGAAAAAACCAACTTATAAAGATTTATATAAGTGGTTGAGATATTAATTTTTTAATTTAAATTTTTTTAAATGGAGAAGTTACTTGAAATTTTAAACTATGAATTTACATTTAGTAAAGATGTTCATATTTCAGTTAAAGCAATTATTATAGTTATTGTTGCATTAATTGTAACCTCACTTGTGTTAAAATTAATTAGAAAATTAATTACAAGAAAACTACCAGATGATGACAAAGTAAAATTTGTATCCTTGTTTTCATATAGTAAATGGTTTATTTATGTGATTATTATTTTAATGACATTTCACAATATTGGTATTAATGTAACAGCAATTTTTGCTGCCTCTGCAGCTTTACTAGTAGGTGTTGGTTTGGCATTACAAACGTTGTTTCAAGATATTATCTCAGGTATATTTATCTTAGTAGATCAGTCGGTGCATGTTGGAGATATTATAGAATTAGATGGCAAAGTTGGACGTGTTGAAAATATTAAATTACGAACAACTAGAGCTGTGACTATTGATAATAAAGTTTTGATAATTCCTAACCATTTATATTTAACAAATAGTTTGTATAATTGGACAGAAAATGGCTCAGAAACACGAGAACATGTATTTGTAGGTGTTGCTTATGGCAGTGATGTTCAATTGGTGAAAAAATTATTATTACAAGCGGCAAATTCACACCCATTAGTTTTAAAACAACCTGAACCAACAGTATTTTTTTTAAATTTTGGTGATAGTTCTTTAGATTTTAAATTGGTATTTACTTTAAATAATAGTTTTGAAGCAGCGATGCCTAAAAGTGATATTCGTTTTGAGATTGATAAATTATTTAGAGAGCATAATATATCAATTCCATTTCCACAAAGAGATGTTCACCTATTTCAAAAATAATTATAAAACAAAAATTGGCTTAATATTTGCAATTTCTACTTAAAATTAAATTACATGCCTAAAATATTAATTATTGAAGACGAAGCTGCAATCCGCAGAGTATTAAAAAAAATAATTTCAGAAGAAAACGAAACCTACGAAGTTGAAGAAGCAGAAGACGGTTTAAAAGGAATTGAAATGATTTCAAAATCTGATTTTGATCTTGTTTTATGTGATATTAAAATGCCTAAAATGGATGGTGTTGAGGTGCTTGAAAAAGTAAAAAATTTAAAACCTGAAATTCCAATTGTAATGATTTCAGGTCACGGAGATTTAGATACAGCTGTAAATACCATGCGTTTAGGAGCTTTTGATTATATTTCTAAACCGCCAGATTTAAATCGCTTATTAAATACTGTTAGAAATGCGCTTGATAGAAAAGAATTGGTAGTAGAAAACAAGCTTTTAAAGAAAAAAGTGAGTAAAAAATACGATATGATTGGTGAAAGTGAAGGAATTACTCATATCAAAAACATGATAGAAAAAGTTGCGCCTACCGATGCACGTGTATTAATTACTGGACCTAACGGAACAGGAAAAGAATTAGTTGCGCATTGGTTACATGAAAAAAGTGATAGAACTAAAGCTCCTATGGTGGAGGTTAATTGTGCAGCTATTCCGTCAGAATTAATTGAAAGTGAACTTTTTGGACATGTAAAAGGTTCGTTTACAGGGGCAAATAAAGATAGGGCTGGAAAATTTGAGGCTGCCAATGGAGGAACTATTTTTTTAGATGAAATAGGAGATATGAGTTTGTCTGCTCAGGCTAAAGTATTGAGAGCGTTACAAGAAAATAAAATTTCTAGAGTTGGAAGCGATAAAGATATTAAAGTAAATGTTCGTGTAATAGCAGCTACAAATAAAGATTTACAAAAAGAAATAGCAGAAGGAAAGTTTAGAGAAGATTTATACCATAGACTTGCGGTAATTTTAATTAATGTGCCTGCATTAAACAATAGAAGAGAAGATATTCCACTTTTAATACAATTTTTTGCAGAACAAATTGCCCAAGAACATGGAACAACAGCTAAAACTTTTTCAGCTTCAGCAATAAAATTATTGCAAGAATATGATTGGACAGGTAATATTAGAGAGCTTAGAAATGTGGTGGAAAGATTGATAATTTTAGGAGAAAAAGAGGTTTCTGAACTCGATGTAAAACTCTTCGCAAGTAAATAATAAATATTGATACCAATTTTCAAGGTATAAGAAAAGTTTATATTGGAATAAAAAATAAGGATAAAAATTTAGGAATATCTTTAAAATACTCGCTTAAATTTGTCCTAAATAAAAAATATAAACAATAAAAAGATATTAATTATGGCAACACAAGTAGGTAAAAAATTTCCAGATTTAAATGTAGATGCAATGAATGAAATGGGAGATACATTTAAATTAAACATTTTAGAAGAAGCAGTGAACAATAAAAAGAAAGTATTGCTTTTTTGGTACCCAAAAGACTTTACTTTTGTTTGTCCTACAGAATTACACGCATTTCAAGAAGCTTTAAATGAATTTGAAAAAAGAAATACCATTGTAATAGGTGCTTCATGTGATACACCTGAAGTTCATTTTGCTTGGTTAAATACTTCAAAAGACAATGGAGGTATTGAAGGTGTTACTTACCCTATTTTAGCAGATAGTAACCGAAATTTGGCAAGCAGATTAGGTATTTTAGATATTTTTAATGAAACCTATGATGAAGAAACTGGAACAATTCAAGTTGAAGGAGATAATGTAACTTATAGGGCGACTTATTTAATTGATGAAGAAGGAACTGTTTTTCATGAAGGAATTAATCATATGCCTTTAGGTAGAAATGTAAAGGAATTTTTACGTTTAATTGATGCCTACACTCATGTACAAGAAAAAGGTGAAGTTTGTCCAGCTAATTGGGAAGAAGGAAAAGATGCAATGAAGGCTAACAGACAAGGAACTGCAGAATATTTAGCTTCACATTAAAAATAAACTATCGATGTATCAAGAATTAACACAAGATAACTTAGAACAACTTGTTGCTGATAATACAACAGTGGTTGTGCAATATGCAGCAACTTGGTGTGGAAACTGTAGAATAATGAAGCCTAAATTTAAAAAATTAGCTTCTGAAAATACCCATGCAGTATTTGTAATTGCAGATGCCGAAAAATTTCCAAATTCAAGAAAGTTAGCCAATGTTGATAATTTACCAACTTTTGCAACTTTTACAAATGGAACTTTTGTAAATCAAGTGCAAACAAATAAGTTTGATGTATTAAAAAATTTAGTAGATGAAGTTACCAATAATTAAACATTTAATAAGTTTTATTGAAGAAAACGATGAAGATTATATTGTCGAAACTATAGAGACATTAGAAGCGTTGACAGAAGTTTCTTCTTTAAAAGATGAAGAATTAGATGTTATAGGTGAGCTAATTTCTAATTTATATGGCGCTCTTGAAGTTGATAAAATGGTAAAAGAAGGAATGCCAAAAAAAGAAGCTTTAAATACTTTTATGAAACGTGTTTTAGGTTCTATTGATACTTAACAAAGAAATTACTACTAACTAAAAATTAAAAAATCCTGATTTATTCGGGATTTTTTGTTTGTGTCAATTATATTTATAAAAAAATAAAACTTATGAATAATTATCTAGTAAAGAGCTCCATTCAATTAAAAAAAGCTGAAACTAAAGAGGTTATTGACAAAGCTAAAAAAGAACTTAAAAAAATAAGAAAAGAAATTAGCAAGCTGCAAGATACCATGTATGCAGAGGGTAAACACGCGGCTTTAATATGTTTACAAGGTATGGACACTTCTGGAAAAGATAGTTTAATACGCGAAGTTTTTAAAGACGTAAATGCTAGAGGTGTAGTAGTTCATAGTTTTAAAGTACCTACTGAAAGAGAACTAAAACATGATTATTTATGGCGTCATTACATTGCTTTACCCGAACGTGGTAAAATAGGTGTTTTTAATAGAACACATTACGAAAATGTATTGGTTACTCGTGTACATCCAGAATATATTCTTGGAGAAAAGATTCCTTCTGTAAAAAAAATAACGGATTTAGAGGACAGTTTTTATCATAAAAGAATGGAAGAAATCAACAACTTTGAACAGCATGTGGCAGCTAATGGTACAATCATTTTAAAATTCTTTTTAAACTTATCTAAAGAAGAACAAAAAAATAGACTTTTAAGAAGGTTGCGTTTAAAAGAAAAAAACTGGAAATTTTCTCCAGGAGATTTAAAGGAACGCAAATTATGGGATAAATACCAGTTTTGTTATGAAGAATTATTGAACAAAACTTCAAAAAAGCATGCGCCATGGTATGTGATACCTGCAGATGATAAGCCTACAGCAAGACTGCTAGTTGCTCAAATTATTTTAAATACCTTAAAGCAACATAATTTTAAAGAACCTGAATTACCAGCAAAGTATAAAGTTGAAATTGAAAACTATAAAAAAGAACTTGAGTTAGAGTAGTTTAAGCTTTTTAATTTTGATGTTAGTAATGTTTGTTTATTACTATGAATGATTTTATAATTTATTTCTTTCTATAGAATTGTTTTTTATTTAAATTTTAACAAAAACAACTCCATTTAAGTCAAAATCGTAAATTACAAATTGTATCTTTACACTTCAATTTTTATAAAAAACTATGGAATTAAAATTAAAAAAGCCAATCATTTTTTTCGATTTAGAAACAACAGGAGTCAATATAGCAACAGATAGAATTGTAGAAATATCTATTTTAAAAGTGTTCCCAAACGGAAACAAAGAAAGTAAAACTTGGCTAGTAAATCCTGTAATTGAAATCCCAAAAGAGGCTTCAGATATACATGGCATCACCAATGAACAAGTGTTAAATGAACCAACTTTTAACGAACTTGCACCTTTAGTTAGTGAAATGATAAAAGGCTGTGATTTGGCAGGGTTTAATTCCAATCGTTTTGATATACCTTTATTGGCAGAAGAAATGATACGTGCCAATGTAGATTTTGATATGAAGGGAAGAGTAGCAATTGATGTACAAGTAATTTTTCATAAAAAAGAAGAAAGAACGCTAAGTGCTGCCTATAATTTTTATTGTGGTAAAAGTTTAGAAAATGCACATTCAGCTGAGGCAGATACCAATGCAACTTACGAAATTTTAAAAGCACAATTAGATAAATATTCAGATTTAAAAAACGATGTTAAATTTTTAAATGAATATTCAACATTTAATAAAAGAGCCGATTTTGCTGGTTTTATTATGTATAACGAAGATGAAAAAGAAATGTTTACCTTTGGAAAGTATAAAGGAAGAACTGTTGCTGAAGTTTTAAAAGAAAATCCAGGGTATTTTAGTTGGATTCAAAATGCAGATTTTCCATTATACACCAAAAAGGTTTTGGCAGAGTTAAAAGAAAATTTATTTCCAAAAAAGAAAGTAAGTACGTTAGAAGATTTACAAAATAAATTTAATAAAAAAATATAAAATGTTTGTTGATTTTGAAAGTTTAAAAGATGATTCAAGAGTTTGGATTTATCAAGCTGATAGAGAATTTTCAACTAATGAAGTAGAAAAAATTAGTGAGAAAATTAAGAACTTTGTTGCTACTTGGCAACGACATGGTGAAGATTTAAAAGCTTCATTTCAAATAAAATATAATCAATTTATTGTTTTGGCTGTAGATGAAAGTTTTAACAATGTTTCGGGTTGTTCAATTGATGCTTCAGTAAATTTAATAAAACAGCTTGAAAATACACTAAATTTGGATTTAACTAACAAGTTAAATATTTCATTTAGAGATGGTAATAATATAAATGTAGTTAATTTAGCTGATTTTCAAAAATACGCCAAAGAACAAAAAATTACGGTAGATACGGTAGTTTTTAATAATATGGTAGCCACTAAATCTGAATTTAAAAATAATTGGGAAGTCACTGCAAATAATAGTTGGCACCAACGATTTTTAGTAAATTAATAAAAATCCAATTATAGAATGTTCAAAAGAATACTATTTATAGTAGTAGTTTGTAATGCTCTTTATTTGAATGCTCAAATTAAAGATCCATTAATTACTAAAGACACTTTAGCACAACAAAAGTGGATTGATACTATATTAAGCAGTATGACACTTGATGAAAAAATTGGTCAGTTATTTATGGTAGCTGCGTATTCTAATAAAGATAAAAATCATGAAAAATTTATAGCTAACTTAATAGAAAAGTACCATATAGGTTCATTGATTTTTTTTCAAGATGATCCCATAAAACAGGCTAAGTTAACAAATAAGTATCAAGCGCTGTCCAAAATCCCCTTACTTATAGGTATTGATGGAGAATGGGGATTAAATATGAGGCTAAAAGATACCTATCGTTTCCCTTGGAATATGACTTTAGGTGCAATAAATGAAAATTCGTTAATTACAGCCTTTGGAGTTCAAGTTGGTAAGCATTGCAAGCGGTTAGGAATTCATATGAATTTTGCTCCTGTTGTAGATGTAAATACCAATCCCGAAAATCCAATTATTGGTAATCGCTCTTTTGGTGAAAATTATTTAAATGTAGCCAATAAATCGGTAGCTTTTACTAAAGGGCTTCAAAGTGAACATGTACTTGCTAGTGCAAAACATTTCCCAGGTCATGGAGACACGGCTACGGACTCACATCATACATTGCCTACAGTTGATTTTGCAAAAGAACGGTTAGACTCTATTGAGTTAGTACCGTATAAAAAAACATTTGAAGCTGGAATTGCAGGAGTTATGGTAGCTCATTTAAGTGTTCCAAGTATAGAACCAACAATCAGTTTACCTTCTTCTTTATCAAAAAACATTGTTACAGGTTTGTTAAAAAATGAATTAGGTTTCCAAGGTTTAATTATTACCGATGCCTTAAATATGAAAGCCTCAGCTAATTTTGCTTCTTCTGAAGAAATTAATCTAGCAGCAATATTGGCTGGAAATGATGTGTTAGATGTACCTTTAAATATTCCTGAAACGGTAAATAGATTTAAAGAAGCTATACAAACAGGTGAATTAACAGAAGAACGTTTAGATTACTCTGTTAGAAAAATACTAAAAACAAAATATTGGGCTGGATTACATAACTATAAACCCATAGAAATAGATAATTTAATAACAGATTTAAATTCTGTTGAAAATGAATTATTGCATAGAAAATTAATCGAACATTCAATTACATTGCTAAAAAATAAGGAGGCTATTTTACCGATTAAAGAGCTAGATAAAAAGAAAATTGCATATGTAAAATTAGGTGACGGAGAAAATGATAGTTTTATTTCCATGCTAAGGAATTATGACAATATTGATGTGATTTCAAGTGACAATTTAGATGAATTAATTTCAAAATTAAAATCATACAATTTGGTAATTATAGGTTACCATAAATCCAATACCAATCCTTGGAAAAATTATAAATTTAATAATAAAGAATTGGTTTGGTTATATGAAATTGCAAGAACCAATAAAGTAATTTTAAATATTTTTGCAAGCCCATATAGTTTATTACAAATAAAAACCTTTGAAAATATTGAAGGATTAGTAGTTTCTTACCAAAATAGTGAACTCTCTCAAGAAATCTCGGCTCAAATAATTTTTGGAGCACTCGAAGCAAAGGGCAAATTACCAGTTTCTATAAATAATGCATTTGCTGAAGGAGAAGGTTTAAAATCAACTTCTTTAAAACGTTTAGCTTATTCTATTCCTGAAGAAGTGGGTTTAAGTAGCAAAAAATTAAACAAAATTGATTCTATGGCCAACATTGTTATCAAAGACCAAATGGCTCCTGGATTACCAGTTTTAGTTGTTAGAAAAGGAAAAGTTGTTTATAGGAAAAGTTTTGGATATCACACCAATGAAAAAAAAGAAAAAGTTAAAAATTATGATATATACGATGTTGCTTCATTGACTAAAATTTTAGCAACATTACCTTTAATTATGGAGTTAGAAGAACAACATGTTTTTCAACTAGAAACTAAGCTAGGAGAGTTATTACCCAGTTTAAAAAATTCTAATAAAGATACATTAACAGTTAAAGAAATTTTATCTCATACTGCCAGATTAAAAGCTTGGATTCCATTTTATAATAAAACTTTAGACAGTATAACTAAAAAACCATCGGAAGAATATTATCAAAAGAAAAAGTCGAGTAGATACAATATTAAAGTTGCTGACAAGCTGTATTTAAGGAGTGATTATAAAGACTCTATAAATTTTATTGTTAAAACTGCAGAACAGAGAGAAAGAAATGGTTATAAATACAGTGATTTGACTTTTTTTATTTTTAAACAATATATTGAAAATTATTATAAAAAAGATTTAAATGCACTAACTCAAAATCACTTTTATAAATCATTAGGAACCAATAGAACAACTTATTTACCTTTATCAACCTTGCCAAAAAGTAGCATTGTGCCTACTGAAATAGATGACTATTACCGTTATCAATTAGTACATGGCTATGTTCACGATATGGGTGCTGCCATGCAAAATGGAATAGGAGGTCATGCAGGGCTGTTTTCAAATGCTAATGATGTTGCTAAAATTATGCAAATGTATTTGCAAAAAGGATATTATGGTGGAAAAAGATATTTTTTACCTAGTACAATGGATAAATTCAACCATCGTTATTTTGAAAAACAAGAAGTTAGAAGAGGCTTAGGGTTTGATAAACCTCAAATAAAAGAGAATGAAAAAGCAACTTGTGGTTGTGTTTCAAATAAAAGCTTTGGACACAGTGGCTTTACAGGAACTTATACTTGGGCCGATCCTGAAACGGAAATAGTGTATGTATTTCTATCCAATAGAGTTTACCCTACAATGGAAAATAAAAAATTAATTAAAAGCAGTATAAGAACAGAAATTCAGCAATATATTCAAGAGGCTATAATTAACGAACAATACTAGTTTTGGTGGCAATTAAACTCAAAACAATACTCATTGCAAAATAAATGAGTGCGTATCTAAAATTAAAAAAATAATAAACTACAACCGTTTGAAGGCTATAAAAAAGTGGAAATAAAGTAGTAATTACTGCAAATCTAAATGTATGTGAAAATATAACTTCTTTTATGTTTTGCTTTAAATATTTCCATATAATCAATGGAAAAATACTATTAATTTTTGCAAGCAGGTGTAATGGATAAAACCAGTTAATATGATTGGTTTTTATTTTTTGAACCTTAGAAAGTAATTTGATATTTTTTATCATTTCATTTCCTTTTATAGGATTTAGGTAATCAATATTGTTATTTTCTAAAATTTTTATAGTTGTTTCATACTCCAAATCATTATTTACGTGCAATGTTAATTTTTTTAATTCATCAGAAGTAGATTTTAAGATATCATGATAATTTAAAGTCTTTTTATTGAAGTCAAAAAAACGGTTTGCTAAAATAGGTTTCCCATAATATATGGAAGTGCTACAAGGAAAATTTAAATGAGAATCGTAATTAATTCCAACAGGTACAATTTGAATAGCTAATTCTGGATATTTTTTTAGTGCACCTTCAATAATTCTTGCAAATCCTTTTTTAAAAGGAAGTACTTTTCTTTGTAGATGATGTTCGCCTTCTGGAAAAATTTGAATGGCCTTTTTTTGCTGTAAAATTTCAATGCATTGTTCAAAAACCTCAAAATTTTTCCCCATTTGATGTACCCCATCTCTAATTCGGTAAACAGGAATCATATTTAAGCTCCTTAAAATTTTATTAGCTAAATTGTTTTTAAAAGCACTGGCTCTAGCTAAGAAATGAATATTTCTTGAAGTAGTTGTAGGTATTAATATAGCATCAATTAATGCGTTTTGATGATTTCCAATAAAAATGATGGCTCCTTTTTTGGGGATATTTTTTTTACCATGTACAGTTACTTTTTTTATTAAAAAAAACAAACCTGTTTTTACATAAATCCTCATTAAGTGATACCAAAAATGCTTCAAAATTTATGATTTTACTTTTTGTTTAGACCAATAACTAGCTAATAATAATCCTGAAAAGATGTCCCAAATAGCCCAAAAAGCAACCAATAAAGCCATACCTCCTAAGCCGTGGAAAAAGCTAAAAATTAATAATAATCCCAACCCAGAATTTTGAATACCTGTTTCAATAGCCAATGTTTTTTGATTTTTAAAGGAAAGTTTCATTGCTTTTGCAAAATAAAATCCTGTTAAAATTGCTAAAATATTATGTGCAATCACCAATAGTAAAACGTAGTGTACATAATTAATAAAAATATTAAAATTGTCATAAAAAGCAATAACAATAAAAAGCATAAAAATTATAAGTGAAACAGGCTTTAGTATTTTGGCTAGCTTTTTAGCTATAATAGGTTGGTATCTTCTTACCCACATTCCAATTATAAGTGGAACCCCTAAAATAAGTGTAACTAACTTAACAAGCTGCCAAGGGTTTAGTTCAACTGTTTGTAAAATATCTGCAGTAGGTGCATATAAATTTCCCCAAAAGGAGAGGTTGAATGGAGTCATAACCAGAGAAACTAATGTGGCAAATGCAGTTAAACTAACCGATAATGCAGCATTTCCTTTAGCCATTTGAGTCATAAAATTTGAAATATTTCCTCCAGGACAGGCTGCAACCATCATCATTCCTAATGCAATACTAGGCATAGGATTTACCAATTTTATAAAAATAAATGTTACAAATGGAAGTAATAAAAATTGAGAAATAATTCCAGTTAATAATATTTTAGGATTGCTAAAAAGCCTTTTGAAGTCATTAGTTGTAATTCCCAAAGCAACGCCAAACATAATAATTGCTAAGGTAATATTTAAAACCCAGAGGCCTTCGGTATCAAAATTTATTTCGAGAGAATCTAAGTTTTCTTCCATATTAGTTTTTAAAGGCGTATTCAACAATATTAGCTCCCATTTTTAATGCTTTTTCACGAATTTCAAAAGAATCATTATGAATTTCTTCGTCTTCCCAACCATCACTTAAATCGGCTTCATAATCGTAAAAACAAACCAATCTTCCTTCATAAAATATACCAAACCCTTGAGGCGGTTTATTGTCGTGCTCATGAATTTTAGGCACTCCATTTTCAAAATTAAATGTTTGATGAAAAATGGGGTGATTATAGGGTATTTCTTGAAATTCTAATGTAGGAAATATTTTTTTAATTTCAGTTCTTATAAATTTATCTAATCCATAATTGTCGGAAATATGTAAAAATCCACCAGCAATTAAGTAGTTTCTTAAATTTTTGGCATCCACTTCTGAAAAAATAACATTTCCATGACCTGTCATAAAAATTATGGGATAATTAAATAAATCTAAGCTATTTATTTCAACAGTTTCTATGTTTTTTTTAATGGTAGTGTGAATGTTTTCATTGCAAAATTCAACTAAGTTAGGAAGTGCAGTTGGATTTGCATACCAATCGCCTCCACCATTGTATTTTAAAATTGCAATTTGTTGTGCTTGTATTATAGCGATATTTAGTAAAAAAAGAATTAAGCTACAAATCCAAATTTTGCGTATTAAAAATTGCTTTTTATAAGGTTTGTTAGAAAGTAAAATCATTTAGTTATTCATTTACAAAAGCAACACTATGAGTGGCAACAACTCCTGCAGTTTCTGTTCTTAGTCGGCTTTTTCCCAAAGATACAGGAATAAATTTATGTTCCAAACTTTGAGTAATTTCTTTGGTTGAAAAATCTCCTTCAGGACCTATTAGTATGGTAGTTTTTGTTGAAGGGTTTAATACTAATTTTAATGATTTTTTTTTGGTTTCTTCACAGTGTGCAATAAACAAATCTCCTTCAAGTTTTTGGGTAATAAAATTTTGAAAGCTTATGGGCTCATTCAATTTTGGAAAATGAAATTTAAGCGATTGTTTAGCTGCTGACTGAATAATTTTTTCCATTCGATCAAGTTTTAAGGTTTTTCTTTCGGAATGTTTACAAATAATGGGTGTAATTTCATCTATACCAATTTCTGTAGCTTTTTCTAAAAACCATTCAAAACGATCGTTTAATTTTGTAGGTGCAATAGCTATATGTAAGTAATAATTCCAAGGTTTTGGGTGATTTTCAACTTCTGAAATTTTAACTAAGCATTTTTTATCATTTGCAACTAAAACTTTAGAACTAAATAACTGTCCTAATCCATTGGTAATATAAATTACATCACCTTCTTTTTTTCTTAATACCCTAACTATATGCCTACTTTCTATTTTATCAAAAGTAAATTGAGAAGTATTTTGAGTTATTTGAGAATTGTAGAATAATTGCATTTATAAGTTTTTTTTATAAGTACATCTTTTTTTATACATAATAGGGTTGAAATTTTTCCATACCGCTGCTATAGCTTTGTTACTAGCTAATTCTGGAGTTCTAATGCAATTTTCGATATTCATTTCTTCAAATGTTTTTTGATACTCATTGAAAATCAACGCATGAATTCCTTTATTTTGATAAGATGGATGTACTCCAATTAAATAAAAAATAACATCTTTACTTTCTTTTTTAGCTTTTAATAAATGAAATATTCCAAATGGAAATAATGTACCGTTAGCTTTTTGTAATGCTTTTGAAAACGAAGGCATTGTAATTGCAAAAGCAATCATATTATGGTCTTTATCAACTACAAATTTTATGTATTCAGGATTGATAAATGAAATGTATTTCTTTTTAAAATATTCAATTTCAATGGTTGAAATAGGAACAAATGAAGGTAGAGCAGCGTAGGTGATGTTAAATAATTCAAACATTTTGTTCACATAAGGCATTAAATCCTTAGTTTTTGTGAAATTAAGAGAGGTAAGCTGATATCTTTTTTTTAAAATAGTACTAATTTTTTGGATGGGTTCTTTAACCACATTTTTAAAAGGAAACTTATTTTCTAAATATTCTTTTTCAACGTTAAAGCCTAATTTTTTTAAGTGATCTTTGTAATAAGGGTAATTGTACCAAGTTATCATAGTTCCAATATGATCAAACCCCTCTGTAAGAACACCTACTTTATCTAAATTTGAAAAACCAACAGGGCCTTCCATAAATTCTAGTTGATGTTGAATACCAATTTCTTCTATTTTTTTTAAAAGCATTTTAGAAACTTCAAGATCATCAATAAAATCAAACCATCCAAAACGCATTTTTTTTATGTTTTGCTCGTTCAATTCTGTATAATTAATAATAGCGGCTATACGTCCAACAATTTCATTATTTTTTAGTGCAATAAAAAAACGAGCTTTTGCATGTTTAAAAACGGGATTGATGTTTTTATCAAAAGAGTCAAGCTCCTCTTTAATAATAGGAGGCACCCAAAAAGGATTGTTTTTATAAAGTTTAAAAGGAAATTTTACAAATGATTTTAATTCCTTTTTTGAAGTTAGTTCTTTAATGATAATCATAAGTTGTTAGTCGGTTAATTGTGCTTTTTACTAAATAATCTTCCAAAGAAACCTTTTCTTTTAGAACGTTTTTTAGATGGTTGTTTAGGTTGGTTTTTGTATACAAATGAATCTTGATGCCTATCTAAACGCCAAGAAAAACCAGCGGTTAAATATAAATAAGAATAATTGTCAAAAAAATTGGTTCTAGCCGAGGCATCAATTTGTAAGTTAGGAGATAAAAGATAGGCGATTCCTGTTCCGAACTGTTGTTCAGGAGCAAGTTCTTCATAAATATTTCCTTGGTTTTCAATAAAATAAGACCATCTTTCATTAATGGCGTAAGTCATAGTTACAATATATGAATAGTACTGCTCTTCAGTACTTATTTTATCAGCTATTAAATTGGTAAGTAGTACCAAACGGTCAGTAAAATCGTTTTGTAATAATATAGCTCCTTTAAAACTTATACCTTCATCACTTTTATAATCTTTGCCGATAAAATTAGTATTTACACCAGCATAGATACCTACAGAAGGGATCAATCTTTTTTTATCAAAAGCCATTTTCCTTTTCCAACTTCTAATTTCTTTGGACTTATCTTTATAATTTTGTTGGTAAATTAAGTACTTACCGCCAATTGTAATTTTGCTAATTCCATTGGTTTTAAAATTAGATCCAAATTCATTATTAAATTCATCTTTTTGATAAACGATGAGGGCATTAAACTCTAGCTTTTCAGAAAATCGAGCATATCTTAAAAACAATTCACCTCCAAATGATTTTGTATTGGCTAATGGCGCTTTATGGTTACTGTCTTTAAAAAATAAACCACTTTCTACTTGATATACACCAGTACCCACCCCATATGGACTTTCAGAAAAACCAGGTCTTTTAGAGTTGATTATTTCCGTGTATTGAGCTTTAGAAATTTGAAAAATGTGAAAGAAAACTAAAAGTAGAAAAACTCTTTTCATAGTTAGGTTTGTTTAATGTGTCAAATATAAGATTTTATATAATTAAACGTTTTAGTTCTTTTCAAATTGTTATTTTTGAAAATTATAAAATACTTTAATGAAATGGGATTGTTAAGAACTATAGCAATTATTATAATTGTATATTATGTGTTGAAGTTTATTAGTAAGTATATTTTGCCTTTATTTTTAAAAAAAATGGTTGATAAAGTTCAAAAAAAATATACAGAACAACAAGAACAACAGCAGCAAAATACGTATGAAGGTAAGGTAGGTGAAACTGTAATTGCAAAAAAACCAGCTGAGCCAAAAGAAAGTAACAAAAATGTAGGTGATTATGTAGATTATGAAGAAGTAAAAGATGATAAATAAATGAATTTTTCTATTAAAAAAACTGTTCCATATCTAATAGCATTCGTAATTTTTACGGTTGTTTCTGTAGCGTATTTCTCTCCTGTTTTAGAAGGAAAGAAAATTTTCCAAAATGATATAAAACACTTTATTGGAATGGCTAAAGAAGTAAACGACTTTAGGGCCGAAAATAAAACAGAACCTTATTGGACAAATGCAGCATTTGGTGGAATGCCAACCTATAATTTAAGTGTAAAATACCCCAATAATTATATTAAACAATTAGATAATTTATTGCGATTTTTGCCTAGGCCTGCGGATTATTTATTTCTTTATTTTTTAAGTTTTTTTATTTTACTTACAGTTTTAAAAGTTGATTGGAAATTGTCAATATTAGGTGCGCTAGCCTTTGGTTTTTCAACGTATTATATTATTATTTTAGGAGTAGGTCACAATGCAAAAGCACATGCCATAGCTTATATGCCATTGGTTTTAGCAGGTATTTTAATGGTGCTGCAAAAAAAATATTTGTGGGGCTTTGTATTAACTGCCATTGCAATGGCATTAGAAATTAATGCAAGTCATCCGCAAATGACATATTACTTATTATTTACAGTTCTTATTTTAGGAATAATTTACTTAATTGATGCTTTTAAAGAAAAAGATTTAGCAACCTATTTTAAAGGTATTGGCATTTTAGTTGTTGCTGTAACCATTGCGGTTGGAGTTAATGCATCAGGTTTATTAGCTACAAAAGAATATGCTAAATACAGTACTCGTGGTAAAAGCGAATTAACTATAAATCCAGATGGTTCTACAAAAGAAGCTATTAATGGACTTTCTAAAGAATATATAACACAGTATAGTTATGGGATTTCAGAAACCTTTAATTTATTCATTCCACGTTTTATGGGTGGGGGGAATTATGAAAATGTAGGTTTAGAATCTAATATTTATGAATTTTTAAAAGATAAAACTGATCCACGGCAAGCAAAACAATTTTCTGAATTTGCGCCTATGTATTGGGGACAACAACCCATAGTAGAAGCGCCTGCGTACATTGGGGCCATTTTAATATTTTTATTTGTACTAGGGATTTTCTTAGTGAAAGGGAAATTAAAAAAATGGTTAGTTGGAGTTGTAATTTTTTCAATAGTACTCAGTTGGGGAAAGAATTTTGAGGTATTGACTAACTTTTTTATTGATTATATTCCTTTATACAATAAGTTTAGAGCAGTTTCTTCTATACAAGTTATAACAGAATTAGCAATTCCATTATTAGGAATTTTAGCTTTAAAGGAATGGTTTTCCAATACTATTTCTTCGGAAAATAAATTGAATGCATTAAAAAAAGCATTTTATATAACAGGAGGTTTTGCTTTAATTTTCACCTTATTTGGTTCAAGTTTATTTGCTTTTGAAGGGTTAAGAGATGCTAGTTACGATCAAATGCTACCTGGTTTATTGGATGCAATTATTGCAGATAGAAAAG
>Ga0193951_1000556_pt1 | contig 16723 bp, 8 predicted proteins | sample BB_2_MG_FD_140370 | JGI IMG/M metagenome (GOLD analysis project Ga0193951, IMG submission 140370) | Microbial mat bacterial communities from the Broadkill River, Lewes, Delaware, United States - BB_2_MG | ecosystem: Environmental > Aquatic > Freshwater > River > Microbial mats | place: USA... | reverse complement strand
TTCTTAACGCATGCAGCGTTAGAGTCTGGCGAATCTCAGGCTGATGAATTTGAAGCCGCTGTACAATTAATGACAATGCATTCTGCGAAAGGATTAGAATTTCCGTTGGTATTTATCGCCGGTCTTGAAGAAGGCATGTTTCCATCACAGCAATCAGTGGAAGAAATTGGGCGCTTAGAAGAAGAGCGACGTTTATGCTATGTCGGCATGACAAGGGCCATGAGTAAGCTATACTTATGTCATGCAGAAAGTCGTCGGATTTACGGACAAGAAAAATTTCATAAAGCCAGTCGTTTTTTACGTGAACTACCTGAAGATTGTATTGACGAAATTCGTTTACAAAACCAAGTGGTTAAACCCAAAGCCGTTGGTAAATTTTCTAATACTTTTACCTTAGAAACATTTGCGAATACTGGGTTTAAATTAGGGCAACAAGTTAAACATGCGAAGTTTGGTGAAGGTGTTGTGCTAAATTATGAAGGAAGTGGAGCGCAATCTCGAATTCAGGTTAACTTTACTGATGTTGGGAGTAAGTGGCTAGTCGTTGAGTATGCTAATTTACAAGCAGTTTAGTAGGGTGTATCAAGAGCTAAAAATAACTAGGAAGGGCGTTAGAATGTCACAAAGATTATTGGTAGTAGAAGACAGTAAACCTATTGCAACCGTTATTAAACAAATAGCGCAATCGTTAAACTATGAAGTTGTTATGGCTACGACGTTAGCCCAAGTTGAAGAGATTCTATCGGGTGATACCGATTTTTTTGCAGCGACAATTGACTTTTCTTTACCTGATGCGCTAGACGGTGAAGCTATCGCCTATGTGCTATCTCACAAGATTCCTAGCGTTGTCATGACTGGTAAAATGGATGATGCTACAAGACAAAAAATCTTAGCTCAACCTGTTATTGATTATATTACTAAAGAAAATAGCCAAGCATTTTTATACTTAAAGCGCATACTGCATTGGCAACAGACTAATAGTGATAATGAAATTCTAGTGGTGGATGATTCCTCCTCTGCCCGCACTCACATTGTAGAGTTATTAAAACGTCGTAATTTTACCGTGTACACTGCAAATAATGGCGTAGAAGCCTTAGAAAAGTTAGCCGAGCATAAACATATTAAATTGGTGGTGACCGATTTAGAAATGCCAGTTATGAATGGTATTACCTTAACCAATGAAATACGCAAAAAGTATACGAGAGAGCAACTAGCAATTGTTGGTATTTCAGGAGCAGAAAACGGGAGTCATTCAGCACGATTTATTAAAAATGGTGCCGATGACTTTTTACGAAAGCCTTTTTGTCCAGAAGAGTTTTATTGTCGGATAACTCAAAATATTGAGAGTTTGAACAATATTGCAAAAATTCAACATACAGCAAATACAGACTATTTAACTGAATTATCAAACCGCAGAACATTCATTAAAAATTCAGAGCAGCGTATCGTTGAATACGCTAAGCGAAACGTTCCTTATTGCTTAGCGGTATTTGACATCGATCACTTCAAAAAAGTTAACGACACTTACGGCCATGACACGGGTGATCAAGTGTTAAAAGTATTAGCTTTATATATGCGTAAATATTTTGGTGGCGGTTTAACTACCCGTTTAGGTGGAGGTACGTTTGGTATTTTATTGCATGGTTTAGACTCTGATCAACTGTACAATAAGTTAGATGACTTTCGTCGTGAAGTAGCAGTATCTAGTATACCTGCAGGCGATGCTGAAATATCGATTAGTGTTAGTTTTGGTGTCGTTTTTGATAGCCAAGATAGTTTTTCAAAACAAATGAGTGATGCAGATAATGCACTTTATTTGGCTAAGGATCGCGGGCGAAATCAAATTGTTGTTTCAGGTAGTGAAGATTACGATTAATTGTTGTTGTCTGAGTGTCTTTACAATTAACTATTTAAACAACATATTATTTGTTAGTAAATATACCTAATAATGAAAATATTTGTTTATAATCAATTATGTCATTTTAAATAAAAGAATCAATTTAATGAAAAAAACAATCGGTTTAACTTTACTTGTTTCTGCTGTAATAAGTGGTTGTGTTACTAATAATATTGCAACAACTAATACGGCGGCGGATGTCACTGCTAGTTATAATAGTATTAATAAAGAGCAATTAATTGAGCACATTAAAGTGCTTTCTTCTGATGAGTTTGAGGGCAGAGCTCCTTCTACTAAAGGTGAAGCGTTAACGCTTGATTATTTAACAAAGCAATTGACGGCCATTGGCTTTCAACCGGGTAATGGCGATAGCTTCTTACAAGAAGTGCCTATGGTATCTATTGAAGCTTCACCAGATATGACTTTATCAATCAATGGTAAAGATTATCAGTATGGTGAAGAAATGGTAATGGGTACTAGCCGTATTAGTGACTTTGAGCAGCTTAAAAATTCAGAATTAGTTTTTGTTGGTTATGGTGTTAATGCTCCTGAATATAACTGGAATGATTACAAAGGTTTAGATGTAAAAGGTAAAACAGTTGTTATTTTAGTGAATGACCCTGGGTTTGCGACTCAAGACCCTGATTTATTTAATGGCAATGCCATGACTTATTATGGTCGTTGGACTTATAAATACGAGGAAGCTAGCCGTCAAGGTGCTGAAGGAGCAATTATTATTCATGAAACTGCACCGGCATCATATGGTTGGTCAGTAGTGGAGCATTCATGGAGTGGGCCACAATTTGGTTTTGTGCGTGAAGACCTAAATAAAGGACGTGTAGCCGTTGAAGGTTGGATTAACAGTGAAGTTGCTACCGAGTTATTTGAACGTGCCGGTTTAAATTTTGAGCAAGCTAAAATAGAAGCTGCAAAGGGTAGTTACCATGTTGATATGGGCGATCTATCGGCATCAGTTAGCGTAAAGAATACAGTGAAACAGTCGGTTTCATATAACTTTATCGCGACTTTACCGGGGAGTAGTACCCCAGATGAACACATTATTTATACAGCACACTGGGATCATTTAGGTAAAGATGAAAGTTTAGTCGGTGACCAAGTTTATAATGGTGCCGTTGATAATGCCTCAGGAACAGGGGCGCTTATTGAAGTAGCTGAAGCTTTTGCTAAACTTCCTGTTGCACCCGAACGTTCAATTACTATTATGGCTGTAACAGCAGAAGAACAAGGCTTATTAGGTTCTAAATACTATGCGGCAAATCCAGTTATTCCAGCAGCTAAAACAGTAGCTAATATTAATATGGACGCTTTGGGTGTTGATGGACGAAGTAGTGATGTGTCTGTTTATGGTTTAGGGCAATCAGAATTAGACAACTTCCTTACGGTTGCAGCCAAGAAACAAGGGCGCACCATTGCAGGCGATCCACGCCCAGCCGCGGGGATTTACTATCGTTCAGACCACTTTGCTTTTGCTAATATAGGTATTCCTGCTCTTTATGCAAAAACAGGTAAAACACCAGTAGATGAAGCAACTAAAGCCTTGCGTGCTGAACTGAGCGAGAGCTTAAGTAAGTGCTATCATAATTTATGTGATGAATATAGCGACGCTTGGGATCTGTCTGGCGCGGTAGAAGACATGCAAGCATTCTTTGAAGTTGGTTATGAATTATCGAAAGAAAATGTTTGGCCTCAGTGGAGCAAAACATCAGAGTTTAAACGTTAAGCTCAACAGCTCAACAGAGCAAGTGTACTGATAAATTAAATGAACCTAGGTGGTTCATTTAATTTTAATAACATAATATATCGCTATAGCAGTGATATTGTTGAATCACTGCTAATATCATTTTTTGGTGAGGGGATAACTATTCAGCATACGTTATTAACTGATAGCGAACTAATCTATTATCCTCGAATACTTTGCTTCACCAGCCTAATTACCACTGAAATTCTGTAGTTTAGTTGAATAAGTAAGCTATTTATACTGTAGTAATGACTTAGGTAAGTCCCAGCTAGCGATAATGACCTCACCTTGCCAATCTTCAATGGTTAACCAAGCTTTATCCTCAGCGGTTAATTTTTTAGGGCTAATAGCATGTACTTCTTGTCCATGTATACTACCGTGTAATATTCCTTCGTCACCCATTTCAAGCTTTGCTAACGAAAGAGGCTCCTTTCCTAAGGTAAAATAAGCTTGGCGAATATTATTGATATCTCCTTTAGTAAATATCAGAAAGAAATCTTTAGTATAGGTGTCATGATGCAAATAGGGAGCATCAAGGTTGTAAGGCATTGGAGTAACCGAAAAGCTGCCTACGTCTTTAGGTTGCCAAGTTGGTGGAAATCCAGGTGTTAATGATTGATAAAGAAAAATAAAAGGCAAAATTAAGACTAAGCCATTCAATTTATATTTATAGCGATTCCAAATAGTATTGTTAACTCTTGCCATTATTGTATTTCCTGAGCTGTTATTTTCTTATGGTGTATGGTTACTTGCTCCGTTTTACTGGCTTTAATGGTACGGCTTCCCCACATTAAAAATCCTGTAATTGACATGCCTGTTAATATCATGCCAAAAATAAACCAGATTATTTTTGTCCATATTCCACCAATAGTACCGTAATGAAGAGGATCAGCAATATGAGATAAGGTTTGTAATAACGTCATTTTATCGGGTGCTCTTTCACTTTCGATGGCACCTGTCCATGGATTGATCACAAGCCCATAAGAATATTGATCATAGAAAATAAAGTCTCCGCTACCATAAACTTTAAAAGTATCTCGATTATGCTCGGGTAACATTACATAAGTAGTATGAAAATCAGGAAATTGTTGCTTGGCTATTTCTACCGCATTATCTAAAGTGTAATTTGGACGAGGAATATCGTTAATGGCAAGCTTAGCAGCAGACTCTACTGTATTTAACGGTAACTGTGACACCTGTGCAATAGGAGCATGTGGTTCAATATCATAATCGGCATGCCATAAAATAGCTTGTACCAAATACCATAAGCCGGTGAGGCTCATTAGCATTAAAAACCATATTGACCAAACTCCAGCTAAACGATGTAAATCAGCGAGTAGTGTTTTTTTTCCTTGAGTAAATCGAAGTTTAGGCTGAGTGAATGCACGCCAAAAGTTTTTATAAATAATTAGCCCTGTTACTAATGCACCTAACATAACTATCGCCATAGCACAGACCAAATAATATCCAACACTATAGCTGCCATGCCATGGAAAGAGTAACCAGCCATGTAATGAACGCATAAAGTCTGTAAAGATTAAGCCTTCATTGATTGATTGAATGTCGCCAGTATATTGATTTACATAGGCAATAGCATAAGGTTTATCTTTATCGGTAAAAATTACAGCATTTACTAAATAGGGTTCAAAAGTCATCACCGTTGTAATTTTCGCGCTGGGGTAGGCTTTTTGTACTATTGAAATAAGCTCAGCAGTAGGTTTCTCGACAAGATTTTCAGGGTTAGTCGCACGGGCATTATTATTTGTAAGCCATGTTATTTCATGACTAAGCACAGAAATAGTACCAGTAAGGCATACAAAGCAGAAGATGATCCAAACGGGTAATGAAAACCAGCCGTGAAGCTGAAACCAAAAACGATTACTTATTTTAGCCATAAAATATTAAGCTTATAAAGGACAATAAACGCGCATAATAAAGCTTAAAACTATCATTATCAATTTAAATTGACTGATAATGATTTTTATTTGCAAAAGTAATTATTCTATAAAAAGTATAAAATTTATGCCAGTTTAGTTTCATGATTACATTGCTTTACTATATCTGCTGGGAGAGAGCTGTTGAAAAGGTTGGATAAATTAGCATGGCTTATGACAAAGTTTAAACAGGTGCTGTATTTTAATTATCGAGGGATTATCGATAGTGATGCTTGTTTATCAACAAACAGTCGACCTTCTAATTGATTATAAATGAGAATTATTATCAATTAAGGTTGATCTCAGTACTTTTTCTGATTTATATTAGTGGTCACTTTCATTGTAGTTATTTACTCGTTAATTAGGGAGTTATTTTGAGCTTTTACAAGTTGTTTTGGTGTTACCCTATACTTTTATTAGGTGTTTTTTCTGCAAATGCAAACCAAAAAGTAAATGTCGTTATAGATCAAGTGAAGCAACAGCAGCTTGCTCCTACCGTTACATTAACTGGCTCATTAAAAGCGCAGCGTCATGCTAATCTTTCCGTGCTAACTGATGGTGTTGTGACCCAAATTCATCGAGAAACAGGTGATCAAATTGAACAAGGTGCGCCATTATTAGCTTTAGATTCAGCGTTAGTAAAAGCACAACTACAAGCTAATAAAGCTACATTAGCACGAGCACAAGTTGCTGTTGACGACGCATTACGCCGCTACACTGAAGCAAGATCTTTATCGGAACAAAACCTATTTGCCCAAACTGAGCTTGCTGATCGAGAAGCCACTTTAAAAAGCGCAGAAGCAACGTTGCTTGAAGAGCAAGCAAATCAATATTATCAACAGCAATTATTAAATCGTCATCAACTAATAGCACCTTTTAGCGGGGTTATTGCGCAGCGAATGGTAGATGTGGGTGAATGGGTTACTCGAGGACAAAGTGTTTTTGAACTAGTTAATAATAAGCAATTATGGCTTGATTTGTATATGCCTCAAGAGCATTTCAATGCGATTGATATAAACAATAGCGTTAATGTGTACTTAGCTTCCCAACCGGAAAAAATATTTAATGCGACAGTAATTACTAAAGTTCCCGTGATTAACACCAGTAATCGCAGCTTTTTAGTGCGTTTAGCATTAGAGAGTACTACTGATTTGCAAGTTGGTTTATCAGCTAATGCCGATATTGCTTTAAAAGCAACAACTAAGGAAAGTGTTGTGATTGATCGGGATGCTTTATTACGCCACCCGGACGGTGGCTTTAGCGTGTTTATAATTCGAGACGGTATTGCCTATAGACAAAGTGTAACTCTTGGTACACGAATTAATAGTAAGATTGAAATCACTCAAGGCTTGCAAGCAGGCCAGTGGGTAGTCACCCAAGGAAACGAATTACTTCAAGACAAACAAGTCGTTAATGTAGTTTCTCAAATAGGTATTAAATAATGTTACAAGGTGCTGTTAAGCAAGGTATTTTAGTTGCCGTAGTTGTTATGATTTCCTGTATTTTAGGTATTGTGGCGGCCTTTAAAATACCAGTACAAATGATTCCAGATCTTGACGTACGAACTATTACGGTAGTAACAGAATGGCCAGGTGCAACACCACAAGATGTCGAAAAGGAAATACTGATAGAACAAGAGCGTTATTTACGTTCGTTACCTAATTTAAAACGAATGTCGAGTTATGCCAATACTGGCGAAGCAGAAGTTGAACTTGAATTTCCCTTTGGTGCAGATGTGAATGAAGCGCTGATCAATGTTAGTAACGCTCTAGCGCAAGTACCTAACTATCCTGATAACGTTGATCAACCTGTACTGTATAGTAGCTCTTTTTCATCTAATGCTTTTATGTTTTTCACGTTAAAACCTTTAGCAGGTAATCCATTAAACCTAGATATTGATATGTTGCGTGATTTTACGCAAGACAATGTTAGACCAGAAATGGAGCGTGTTACAGGTGTATCACAAGTGAGTATTCGAGGTGGTGCGTTATATCAAGTGCAAATATTGGTTGATCAACAAAAACTAGCTAGCAGAAATATCAGCTTAACCGACGTAAGAGATGCCATTAAAAGTCGTAATTTAGATGCTTCTGCTGGTGATATCGATAGCGGTAAAAGACGTTATTTATTACGTATGGTTGGTCGTTTTCAATCAGCACAGGCACTTGAAGAATTAGTTATTGCACAAGATCAAGATAGTACAGTTAAACTTAAAGATATAGCGACAGTTACCTTAGATCATTATGAATTACGTGACGTAGCGTACAATGATGGTGAACGTAACTTGATGCTTATGGTTCGTCGAGAAAGTGGCTCAAATGTTATTGCGATCAAAGATGAAATGTTACAGGTCGTTGAAAGACTAAATCATGATTTATTAGAAAAAAATGGCTTACAACTAACTTTGCTTAGTGACGATGTTAGGTATGTAAAAGGATCGATTGAAAATGTTTGGACTAACTTAGCATTAGGTGCCTTATTAGCAACCTTGGTAATGTTTTGGTTTTTGAAAAGCCCTCGCTCTACTATTATAGGAGTTATGGGGGTACCTATTTGCACCATTGCCGCTTTTCTAGGCTTACTTCTGTTTAATCGAACCATTAATGTTATCTCATTGGCAGGGGTGGCTTTTGCTATTGGTATGACAGTTGATAACACAATTGTTGTACTGGAAAATATTGAACAAGCTAAGCGACGAGGATTATCGAAATTTAAAGCTGCTATTACCGGAGTACAAGAAGTTTGGCCGGCAGTATTAGCCTCTACATTAACGACAGTTTTGGTATTTGCTCCCATCTTATTTATTGTTCAAGAAGCAGGGCAGCTATACTCAGACGTTGCTATTGCTATTTCTGCAGCAATTATTGCCTCAATGTTAGTCGCGTTGTTAGTTGTGCCAGCAGCCTTCGCTAAATTTTCAACTAAAGACTCGCAAACATCAGCAATGACTACACAAATGCACTTGCCTGCATTTATTAAAAAATTCTTAGCTTCTACACGTCAACGATTTGTTTGTGTGGTTTTTGCTATTGTTGGTTTAATTGGTGGCGCTTGGTTATTTATGCCTGAGGCAGAGTATTTACCTGAAGGTGAGGAACCTAAAGCCTTTTCGATGATGATTGCACCACCAGGGTATAATTTAACTTATATGGAAAAAATTGGAGATGAATTATTACCTTATTTTAATAAGCATTTAAATGCGCCTAGTAGTGATTTTGAACAAGGAAAAACCGATCTACCTTCCTTAAAGTATTACTCTATGTCAATTGGGGTAGGAAGTATTTGGTTTTTAAGTGAGCCTAGTAATACTGAACACATCGATGCCATGATGAAGGCTATCACTCAAAAATTTAAGAGTTATCCAGGGATGCGCGCTTTCTCTTCTCGTGGCTCTATTATCTCAAGTAATGATGGGGGAACACGAGCCGTTGCTATTGATATAAGTGGCCCTGAGCAGGTTAACTTATATCGTGCGGCCGATGCTATTTACAGGCTTGCAAGTGATGTATTTGATAATCCTCAAGTGGACTCTGAGCCTTCTTCACTAACACTAGATCAACCGTTAATTGAAATTCAACCTCGCTGGCAACGTCTTGCTGAAGTTGGTATGTCGGCTGATGAGCTAGGTTATACCATTGCCGCACTGAGTGATGGAGCCTATGTTGATGAGCTAATTATTAATGATGATAAAGTCGATATTTTTATTTTCTCAGAAGCAGGCAATAAACAATCTTTGTCAGGCTTAGAACAAGCACCTGTTGTTACTAAACAAGGATTATTACCATTAAATGCGTTAGCAAACTTAAATGAAAAAGCAGATAGTGATAGCTTGCGCCGTGTTGATGGACGTAGAACAGTTACCGTATATATTATTCCACCGCGTGATGTGGCATTAGAGCGAGCACAGCAAATTGTTCGAGAGGAGCTATTACCTCAGCTACAAAAACAAGGCGATTTACTTCCAGATGTTAATATTACTATTGGTGGTGCAGCCGATCAGCTCGAAAAAACCCGTGATGCACTAAGTGGCAACTTTATTGTCGCTTTAGCATTATGCTATTTACTATTGGTTGCTATTTTTAAGCATTGGGGACAGCCGCTATTCATTATGGCAACAGTACCTTTGGGCATGGCAGGCGGGTTGCTTGGTTTAGTAATTACTAATAGTGTTGGCTCTGTTGTTGGTGGTTTCCATCAACCATTCGATATGATTACCATGTTAGGTTTCTTAATTTTATTAGGCACTGTAGTCAATAATCCAATCTTGATCGTTGATCAAAGTCGTCGCAATTTAGCCTCAGGACTTAAGCCATATAAAGCTGTTATTAATGCACTAGAAACACGATTAAAACCTATTGTGATGTCGACTATGACTACCTTATGTGGTTTAGCGCCTTTAGTCTTTTTACCAGGGGAGGGCTCTGAGCTTTATCGTGGAGTGGGGATTATAGTATTAGGTGGTATTACCGTATCAACCTTAGTGAGTTTAACAGTATTGCCTGCCATGCTACTTATGTTTTATAAACAGGAAGAGTTGAGGTAGGTATAAAAGGAAGTCAGCTAAGATTTCGAGTTTTGTATTTGATATGCTTTTGGAAATATTCAGTAATGTTAATGATGATAAATTGAAAGATTATCAAGACAATTTAATAAGTGTAATAGGCTTATAATTAGGTAAATATTTTAATCGATATTCTAAGGTTCATATTGGAAATGAAAGGTGGACTTCAGAGTTAGATTATTACATAAGATAGGTAATGGCGCGCCATGCAGGAGTTGAACCTGCGACCTTTGCCTCCGGAGGGCAACGCTCTATCCAGCTGAGCTAATGGCGCATATTGTTAGTTTTGACTATTTCTTCTAAGTTTCACATCTTAATATAGTTGTAAACACTAAAGGAAAGGTTATCGCGCTAGGCTTTTGATAGCATACGATAAGCGCGGAAATACTATAGCTAATAAGCGAGTTTGTCTAGAGATGAACATGAATATTTTTGTATTACACGCAATACTGTTTTATCTAGCGAGTATAAGGCAACGATATTGATGTACTTTAATGGTAAAAATGCCTAAAGTAGTCACTATATTTACAATACACTATTGAATAGTTACTATTTTATGATGATGAAAATGTACATATCTTATTTCTTCCAACGTAGGTTATTAAAAGCGTTGAATAACAAGGTCTTTGGTCTTTTTTTATTTTCTTGCTGTATTACTGCTGCGTATGCTTCACCCTCAGAAGGTTATCAAGTAGCAACAATTGAAGCAGAGCCTTACACCCAAGTAATACAACGAACAGGTAAGGTTGATTTTGCCCGAGTGGTGAATCTTTCTTTTAAAACAGCGGGTTTTTTAACTGAATTAAATGTTGATGAAGGAGAAGTTTTTAAAAAAAATCAATTGCTTGCTGCCTTAGATACCTCAGAATTATTAGCAGAAAAAAACGCAACGTATTCACGTTTGTTGCAAGCTAAACGTAATATCGATCGTGTAAAAGTTTTACTAGAAAAAAACCTTAGTTCCCAACGCGATTTAGATGATGCTTTAACTGCCGTGGAAACCACCAGAGCAGCCTACAAAGTCGCTTCTTATAACTTAAATAAAGCACAAATATTAGCCCCCTTCGATGGGGTTGTAATTCAACGTAGTACCGATTTAGGTGAGTTACAAGCTCCTGGCGCAGGCGCATTACAAGTGGCAACCTTATCTAAAAATCTTATTGCGAGTGTATCTTTAACGGGTGAGGAAATATCTTTAGTACATTTAAATCAAGAGGTCAAAGTTAATTTAGCTTATGCAGGGTTAGTGAATGGTAGGATAAGTAAAATCCCTGCCATAGCCGATAGTCGAAATCATTTATTTACTATCGAGGTATCTTTAGAAGAGACAAATCTAACGAAGCCTTTGATTGTAGGGCAAATAGCTAAAATACTTATTTATGCACAAAGTGAAAATTATATTTATCGTTTACCTATAGAAGCTCTAAATTCAGTTAATGAGCAAGGACAAGCGTTGATTACTATTGAAAAGGATAACGCTCCTGTGCAGCAGGCTTTTGTTATTTATAAATTAGACAATGATTTTATTTACTTAACAGCTCAAGAAAATTCACCAGCATTAGATGTTATTACTCAAGGGTGGAATAATTTCCCCCTGATTTCTACTAAAAAGTAAGCATAATGAAGTTACCTAATCTAGCAATTAAAAATGCACAGTTTACCTTAACTATAGTGGTATTACTGGTACTTGTTGGCATTGTGTCATATTTGAATATGCCTCGCAGTGAAGATCCACAATTTGATATTCCGATTACCCTAATTGAAGTGATTTATCCCGGTGCATCGCCAACGGATATTGAAACTTTAGTGGTAGATCCACTCGAAGAAGAATTTGCCGATATTGAGAATATCAAACAAGTTGAAGCACAAATAAAAAATGATGGGGCTCGTATTGAAGTTAAATTTCAGTATGGAGCCGATCCTGAATTGGCCTTCAATAAAATACAACTTGCGGTTTCTTCGGTTAAACCGTCGTTGCCTGCGGGAGTACAAGATTTACTGGTATTAAAAGCAACGCCCACTGCAGTTGCTGTTGTACAGCTTGCTTTGTGGACAGAGCCAGCTGATTATAAGCAAATGGAGTTTTATGCAAAATTATTAGAAAAGCGCTTAGAAACAATAAGTAGTGTGAAAAAAGCCGATATATGGGGATATCCCCAGCAAATTATGGCTGTTGATCTTAATTTAGATCTTCTTTTACATCATAAAATCTCTACCACGCAAGTCATGCAAGTATTGCAAGGGCGAGCAATTAATATTACCCCTGGCTTTGTTGATGCTAATACGCGTCGATTTAATGTGAAAACCAGTGGTAATTTTGAAAAAATATCTCAACTAGAAGACACTATTATTCTTTCTAATGATGATTTTGTGTTACGTCTTAAAGATATTGCTAAGATTAGCTTTGGTAGTCAAGATCCAAGTTACTTAGCGTATTATGATAATAAACCGGTAATTTTTGTTACCGTTGAACAACGTATGAACACGAATATTTTTTCGTTAACACAAGCCATACAACAAGAAATTGCATTATTTAAAGAAACAGTTCCGCCAGAATTGAAAATGGAAGTGTTATTTGAGCAAGCCCATAGTGTTGAAAATAGAGTTAACGGCTTTTTTGAAAATTTGTGGCAAGGGCTTGTGCTGGTCGGTATTTTATCATTGTTGTTTCTGGGATTAAGAGAGGCACTCGTGGTGATGATTGCTATCCCGCTTTCGTTTGTTATTGCTATTGGCTGGTTGGATTTTGCTGGTTTTGGATTACAGCAAATGTCGATTGTTGGGCTTATCATTGCGTTAGGGCTTTTGGTTGATAACGCCATTGTTGTAACAGAAAGTATTCACCGGGAAAGAAAAAAACATACATCACTAACCCAAGCTGCTGCAGCGGGCGCAAGCAAAGTGGGATGGGCAGTTTCAAGCGGTACTATTACTACTATGTTAGCGTTTTTACCTATGTTAATGCTCGCAAGTGATACCGGTGATTTTATCCGTTCTATGCCTGTAACAGTAGTGCTAGTTTTATTGGCTTCATTGTTAATTGCACTCACGTTTACCCCGCTCCTAGCAAGTAAGTTTTTATTACCTCATGAAGATGAAACTGCTAGTGAAAATACAAAAAGAAAAATTAAAACACTACAACATTATATAAATAATTTTGCTGAAAACTTTTATGTGACTTGGTTGCAAAAACTTTTCCACTTGAAGGTAGTCGTTATTGCAGTTGCTATCGCAAGCTTAATCGCTATGTTGTCACTTTTTTCTGAGGTCGGTTTAAGTTTATTTCCAAAAGCAGAAAAGCCGATGATTTTAATCGATGTGGAAACACCGCCTAACTCATCATTAGAACATACCAATAACGTGATGCAAAAAATGACGCACTTTATTGAAGATCAAGAGTTAGTTGAAAAAGTAGCATTGAATGTCGGTAGCTCTAATCCACGCATTTATTATAATGAAATTCCTAAACGAGGTGTGGTTAAATATGGGCAAATATTGGTTGTATTAACTGAATTTGATCCTGATGCAGTTGAAGACCTTGTTAGCACATTACGTACTGAGTTTGATCGCTGGCAACAGGCAAAAATCACCATAAAAGAATTTACTCAAGGGCCAGTGACCGATCAACCTATTGCTATTCGTTTGATTTCTGAATCTCTAGCCGACTTAGAGCGTGTCGCCAAAGATTTAGAAAGTAAAATGGCGAAAACCGAAGGTACTATTAATATTGATAATCCAATCGGTGTGGCAAATACCGAGCTTAATTTACAAATTGATTATGAAAAAGCAGGATTATCAAATATCGATGTTAATACGCTAGATAATACCCTGCAATCTGTATTGTCAGGTACTTATGTTGGTCGTTTTAATGATGATAATGGTGAAAATTACCCTATTTTAGTGCGTAATAAAAACCCTGATATCAACACTTTGTCAGATGTCTATGTCACTAGCTTAACAGGACAACAGATACCATTAATGCAGGTGGTTGATGCCAAGTTACAAAAAGGGCAAACAGATTATTTTCATTATCAAAAATTACGTATGGCAAAAGTATCTGCTGATGCTGCGCCTGGTTACTCAGTTAACGCCCTTACCGAAGAGTTTGTGCAATACATCGAGCAATATGATTTGCCGCTAGGTATGTATTACATCTTAGGTGGCGAAGAAGAGTCTAGACAAGAATCTTTTTCGGGATTAACACAAATCATGTTAATCACTGCTATTGGTATTTTTGCAGTGTTAGTGCTGCAATTTAAATCTTTTTTACAACCATTAATTATTTTTAGTTCAATTCCGTTTGCGATGGCAGGCTCTGTTATTGGCTTGTACCTAACCGGGTTATCTTTTTCTATGATGGCTTTTATTGGTCTCATTAGTTTATTTGGTATTGTGGTCAATAATGCCATTATCTTAATTGATAGTGCTAATAGAAACTTAGCAGAGGGGTTAAATAAACAAGAGTCTGTACTCAAAGCTAGCGCTACCCGTTTTACCCCCATATTACTTACCACATTAACGACTATTGGAGGATTAATTCCACTAACATTATATGGTGGTGGATTATGGCAACCATTGGGCGTTGTCCTTATTTCGGGGCTTTGTGTATCTGCTATTTCAAGTTTTATATTAGTACCCGTGTTAACAGAGTTATTTACTCGCTCAAACGTATCATCATTTATTGATCAGGAAATAAAAAACTAACTTATGGAAATGTATACGGTAGGTATATGGGGCTATAGTTTTGCGAGCATTGCCTATGTTCTTTTTTCTTTGCTTATTCTCGCAGCTCATAATAAGTCAAGTATCGCTAAATGGTTATTATTTAGTGCGTTAATGGCTGCAACAGCTAATATTATTGGTGCGCTGCAGGTTAGCTTGGGTTTTTCGTTGCAATGGGCAATGTTAGCTGACGCTATTAAAATCGCCGCTTTTTCTGTTTTTATCCTTAGCTTTAATATTGAAAAAGGAAATGTTAAAGATGTTTTACATAATGAAACAGTACGTAAATATCTACTGTTTTGGTTTGGCTCATCTATTGTTTGTTGGGGATTAAGCTACACCTTAGATTACTCTTATGAATATTTATTTTTGCTTTTTGTCATACTAAATTTATTGAGTTTAGTATTACTTGAGCAAATTTATAGGGGAGCGAATGATGAGGCAAAAGAATCTGTTACACCGCTAGTTCTCGCTTTAGGGGGGATAGCTGTATTTGATTTTGTGCTTTTTGCTCAAGCGACCATGGTTGGTGGAATTGAGTTTCAATTTTGGTACATAAGAGGGTATTTGTCCGCTTTAGCCGTACCATTGTTATTAGTCAGTGTGAGGCGCTTTAAAGCCGGCACAGTACGAGTATTTGTGTCGCGTAATGTCGTTTTCTATAGTTCAATGTTAATGATTGCAGGATTGTATTTATTAGCAATGGCTGTCGCAGGTTATTTGATAAACTATTTTGGTGGAAAGTGGGGAGAATTGGTTAGTTTCGGTTTCTTCATCCTCGGCAGTATTGTGCTTGCAGTATTACTCATTACAGAAAGTGTACGTCGTCGAGTGAAGGTTTTTATTTCAAAACATTTTTTTGCGAATAAATATGAATATCGAGAAGAATGGTTAGAGTTAATTGAGAAAATTGAAACGGCTACAGCTGAAAACTACTATCAAATGTCATTACAAATTATGATGTCTAAAGTAGATGCGACGGGTGGGGTTATCTTAAAAGCGATGGAGAATAATCGTTTTGTTGTGCCTCATAGTGATGGAATTGAATTAGATGAATCGTTCGACAAAGATCTAGAGCTACTTGAAAATTTTACTAAACGTCAAGGATGGATTATCGATATTAATGAATACAGCGAAAATCCATTGTCATATCCTGGGTTATTTATTCAGCCTAAAATTTGGCATGCTGTGGGGGTAAATATCCTAGTACCTATCCTTATCGGAAAAACTTTTTATGGTTTTTTTGTGTTATCAAATAGCAATGAAGAAAATAAACTTAATTGGGAAGACCGAGATTTATTGTTTGCTATTTCGAAACAATTAGGTAATTTTATTTCTTTAAATGAGGCCAATGATAAACTAGCCGAAGCTAAACAATTTGATGCATTTAATCAAATGTCAGCTTTTCTCGTGCATGATCTCAAAAACATTCAAGCCCAATTAGCGTTAATTACCTCTAATGCGATACAGCATCGGGATAACCCTGAATTTGTGGATGATGTCTTTGAAACAGTAGAGTCAGCAACAGAGAGGTTAGCGAAGGTATTAACACAACTGAGAAATAAGCAGGTCGCACAATCAACAAGTAGAAAAGTTGATCTGGGTGACATTATCGAGCGTGTTATAGAGCAGCGAAATGTAATACAACCGCGAGTTTACTTGCAAAAAATTGACAACTGTTTAGCAACACTTGATGACGAGCGGTTCTTTTCAGTGATGAATCATTTAATTCAAAATGCACAAGAAGCAAGTGCTGCAGATGGCAGGGTAGACGTTATTCTAGAGAAGCAGGGAGAGAGAATAAATATAGCCGTGAGCGATAATGGCTGTGGTATGTCTGCAACTTTCAT
>Ga0193951_1000549_pt1 | contig 16938 bp, 15 predicted proteins | sample BB_2_MG_FD_140370 | JGI IMG/M metagenome (GOLD analysis project Ga0193951, IMG submission 140370) | Microbial mat bacterial communities from the Broadkill River, Lewes, Delaware, United States - BB_2_MG | ecosystem: Environmental > Aquatic > Freshwater > River > Microbial mats | place: USA... | reverse complement strand
TTGTGAAATAGACAAATCTAAAGCTTTAGAAATTTTAGGAGTTGGTGGAGGACAATCATTAGTTTTAAAAGCAAAAACTCAAAAGCTAATAGATGAAGATTTCTCAGCACATTTTTCAAATAATGCAATAAATAAAGACTTGCATTTACTGCAAGATTTAGCGTATAATTTAAAATTACCATTATACTCTGCTGCTATGCCAAAAGAGTTATTTTCAAAAATGAAAATGATGGGAAAAGGGGAAGAAGATTTTAGTTCGATTTATCAGTTATTTAAAAATATTTAAGGGATAAAAAATGCCACATTTACAGTTTGAAATAAATAAAAAAGTATCGGATGATTCAAAAGAAGAGTTTGTAAATCAAATAAGAGCTACTTTTTCAGAAGTTATGGATACAGGAACTGATCATATTGCTATTTCTATTAGAGAGTATGAAAAGTATAATCTCACTATTGGAAGAGCTGATATTAAAGAGGATATTTGTTTGATGAATCTTGATATAAGAGAAGGTCGAACTATTGAAAAGCGAAGAGAATTGGCTTTAAGATATATGGAAATTGTAAAAGATAATTTTGGAATAAATCAAAAAAATCAATATATAACTTTTACTCAACACACAGGTGAGGATTTTCACTTAGTTGAGAAGTTTTTGGCTAATTGGGAAACAGGTGAAGATCCTTTAGCATAAAATTCTAAGCACAAAAGTGATACTTCACTTTTGTGTAACTCTATTGTAACTTAACTAATAAATATATCAACATATCTTGATATATACTACTAATTTAGATATACTTTCATAAAAAAGGACTCAATGATGGATATATTCCTAAAATCAGTTAGTGCCTTAAATGATGAAACTAGACTAAAACTACTAAAATTTATAAATATAAATGGAAAATGTTGTGTTTGTGATTTAGAAAAATCATTTGATATGATTCAATCAAGACTTTCAAGACATTTAAAAATATTAAAAGAAGCAGGCTTTTTAAATGTTAGTAGAGAAGGAAGATGGGCTTATTATAGTGTTAGATTTCCACTTGATGAATTTAGAAACTCTTGTATAAAAGAAATTATGCATTTAGATATACCACTACCAAAATTAGTAAAAGCTTGCGAAATAAAGGAAAATTAATTGAAAGAAACACTTTTTGTATATGGAACGCTTATGCCAAATTGTCCAAATGGACACGTTTTAGAAAATATTGTTGGTAAATTTGTACCAGCAACAGTTAGAGGATATTTAAGAGATGCTGGATGGAGTGCTAGTATGGGATATCCTGGTATAAAATTAAATGAAAATGGGGATACTGTTCATGGTTATCTATTTTATTCAGATAATTTAATAAATCATTGGGATTTTTTAGATGAGTTTGAAGGAGATGAATTTGAAAGAACTGAAGTTACGGTTGAAAGATATGATGAACTTGAAGTTGATACATTTATTTATGTTTTAAAAGCTACAGAAGAGCAAATAAAAGAAGCTGAGTTATGATACTTGCCAGTTTAATCTTTATTATTACACTAATATTTGTAATCTGGCAACCCCGTAATTTACAAATAGGAACAACAGCAGTGATTGGCGCAGTAGTAGCTTTAATATTTGGTGTAGTTAGTTTTGACGATGTATTAATAGTAAGTGATATTGTATGGGATGCTACACTTTCCTTTATTGGTATTATTATTTTATCAATGGTTTTAGATGAAATTGGTTTCTTTGAGTGGGCGGCACTTAAAATGGCAAAGTTTTCAAATGGAAGTGGAATAAAAATGTTTATTTATTCGATTTTATTGGGAAGCTTCGTTTCTGCACTTTTTGCGAATGATGGAGCTGCATTGATTTTAACTCCCATTTTACTTGCAAAAATGAAAATTTTGAAACTAAATATGAAATCAATTATTGCATTTTTACTTGCAGGTGGATTTATAAGTGATAGTGCATCGCTTCCTTTTGTATTTTCAAATCTTACAAATATCGTAACAGCAAATTACTTTGATATTGGGTTTATAACTTATTTATCAAATATGGTAATTCCTTTTATAGTAAGTGTTCTAGCTTCAATTGTTTTTTTATATTTGATACTAAGAAAAGATATTCCTAAAACTGTTGATATCTCTTTACTAAAAGAGCCAAGATCTGTTTTAAAAAGTATAGAATTATTTTATTTATCTTGGGGCTTTTTAGCACTTTTATTGTTTGGATATTTCGTTGGAGATGCTTATGATTTACCAGTTTCAGTGTTTGCTTTAGGTGGAGGTATTATCTTCTTGATTATTGCAACATTGTTTAAGTCTGTTGAACCAATGCATATTATAAAAAATGCTCCATGGCAAGTTGTTTGGTTTAGTATTGGACTTTATATTGTTGTTTATGGTCTTAAAAATGCTGGATTGACTGATTATTTAACTATTGTTTTACAAGATTTAGCACAAAGGGGCGATACTATTGCCATAGTAGGAACGGGTTTTATATCTGCCTTTTTAAGTGCTATTATGAACAATATGCCAACTGTTATGATAATGGATATTGCACTTCAAGATATTCCAAATGAAGCATTAGCTTATGCAAATATTATTGGGTGTAATTTAGGTCCTAAAATGACACCATTTGGTTCTTTAGCAACACTTCTTTGGCTTCATGTTTTAGCTCAAAAAGGGGTGAAAATATCATTTTGGCAATATAGTAAGTTTGGATTTATAATAACACCACCAGTACTTTTAATAGTACTTTTAGCACTTTAGGAGTTTTTTTGGAATTAATTTTAATAGCAATAGCTTTAGCAATGGATAGTGTTGCAGTTAGTATTGCAAGTGGAAGTAAATATAAAAATATCAATTTTTTAACAACTTTAAAAATTGCAGCTTTCTTTGGTATTTTTCAAGGTCTAATGCCTTTACTAGGTTTCTTTGCAGGAACTTTATTCGCAGATTTTGTAGATAGTTATGATCATTTTATAGCATTTATGATTTTAATATATTTAGGTTTTAATATGATTAAAGAAGCTAGAGAAGATGATTTTGAAGATGGTGTTAAAGATTTAAAAAATAAAACACTTTTTATTTTAGCAATTGCTACAAGTATAGATGCTTTAGCTGTAGGTATTACTTTTTCTTTTCAAGAAGTTGATATTTGGTATGCAGTTTCTTTGATTACTCTTATTACATTTATCTTATGTGTAATAGCTGTTTATATAGGAAAAATGCTTGGAGGATTTTTAGAATCAAAAGCTGAGTATTTAGGTGGAATTATTTTGATAATTTTAGGATTTAAGATTTTATTTGAGGGATTAAATTTTATATAAGGAATGAGATTGAAAACAAAAGTTTTATTTGTATGTAGTCATAACACTGCAAGAAGTCAACTTGCAGCAGCACTTTTAGAAAAATTTGGTGGTGAAGATTTTCAAGCACATAGTGCAGGAGTTGAAGCAGGTATTTTAAACCCATATGCTGTTGAGGTTTTAAAAGATGAGGATATTGATATTTCAAATAATACAACCAATAAGATTATGGATTTTTTTAAAGAGGGAAGACATTATCACTATGTAATAACTGTATGTGATGAATCAAAAAATGAGAAATGCCCGATATTTCCTGGTCTTGATGCTATCTTACATTGGAGTTTCCCTGATCCAAATTTTTTTGTTGGAGATGAAGCTGAGATTGTCGCTCAAATGAAAGATTTAAAAGATAAGATAAAAAAAATTGTTCTAGAGTTTATCTCTTTAACAAAAGATGAACACATAAAAAGTGGCTTCCCTAAAAAGTGGCACGCAAATAATTAAAAGGAAAAAAAATGGAAAAAAAAGTATTAATTTTATGCACAGGAAACTCTTGTAGAAGTATTATTGCAGAAGCATTAATAAATGCAAAATTAGATGGAATAACTTCAGATTCAAGTGGAGTAAAAGCTAGTGGAAGAGTAAATCCCAATGCTAAAAAACTATTAGAGCAAAAAGGTATTTGGAAAGAAGAATATCACTCAAAAACTATTGATACAGTTATTGATAAAGAGTATGATTTAGTAGTTACTGTTTGTGATCATGCGAATGAAACATGTCCTATGTTTCCAAAAGCTGTAAAAGTAATTCATGTGGGATTTGAAGATCCCGATGGAAAAGGTTTTGAAGCTTTTGAGGAAACTTATAAAGAGATCGAAGAAATTTTATTGCCTGAAGTTAAAAAAGCACTAGCATAAAATGAAAATATATCTTAATATCTTTTGGCAATTTTTTATTTTAGGACTTTTTAGTTTTGGAGGACCTATTGCTCATATTGGATATTTTAGAAAAAGATTTGTTGAAAATTTAAAATGGTTAGATGATGAAGAATTTTCAAAGATTGTAGCACTTAGTCAGTTTTTACCAGGACCTAGTTCTTCTCAAGTTGGCTTTTCAATTGGTTTGAAAAAAGGAGGAGTTTTTGGAGCTATAATTGCTTTTATAGCTTTTACTTTCCCCTCTTTTTTATTGTTATATTTAGCTGCTGTATTTCAAAGTTTTTACAGTGAAAATGTACTTATTGAGGGATTGATAGGTGGACTAAAGCTTTTTGCAGTTGTAATCGTAGCAGATGCAACATATAGTATGTTTAATAGTTTATGCAAAACAAAAATAAGTAGGATAATATTTATTTTATCTGCTACAATATTAGTAATAACACAAAGCTTTTATGCTCAGATTTTAGTGATTTTATTTGCAGGAGTTATATCTTTATTCTTTGTAAAAAAAGATGAAGAGATAAAGAAGTATGATTATAAAAAGCCTTATTTTTCATATCTATTTTTATTTTTATTCTTCCTAATAATCTTACCATTTTTGAGTAAAAATAGTGAATTATCAATATTATTTAACTCTTTTTATCAAGTTGGAAGTTTGGTATTTGGAGGAGGGCATGTTGTTCTTCCTTTGATTAGCAGTAATGTAATAGTTGATGAAAATAGTTTTTTAATTGCCTATTCTCTTGCTCAAGCAGTACCAGGTCCTATGTTTACAATAGCTTCATATATTGGAGCAATAAGTTTTGAAAATAGTGCATTATTAGGTTCAATTGTTGCAACGGTGGCGATATTTTTACCAGGATTTCTTTTGATTTTAGCCTTTCATAGAAGTTTTGAGAGTTATTCAAATAATCCTATTATTTCAAAAATAATATTAGGAGTAAATGCAAGTGTTGTGGCGATACTTTTTAGTGTGTTGTGCCTTACAGTTATTCCAAATGGTATAGTTAGTATTTATGATTTATTATTTGCTTTATTTGGTTTTTTTATTTTGAAAAAATATAATTTATCAATTTTAGTGGTAATTTTAATGTTTTGTTTATATGGAATGGCGGTGAAATAAATGTTTTATTATTGGGAAAAATTTGTTGATTATTTTATTTATGTTTTACTTGGATTAGATAAAAACAATCATCTTGCAAGTTCATTACACTTTTTTATTTTTGATACAGTTAAAATCTTTGTACTTTTGATTGTTATTATTTTTGCAGTTTCTTATTTAAGGACTTGGTTTAATGTGGAAAAAGTAAGGGCATATTTACAAGGGAAATCACAATTTGTAGGAAATATTCTTGCTAGTTTATTTGGGATTATAACTCCATTTTGTACTTGTAGTGCAATTCCTCTTTTTTTAGGTTTTATACAAGCTAGAATACCTGTTGGAGTTACTTTCTCTTTCTTAATCTCTGCTCCTATGAATAATGAAATTGCAATTGCAATGTTATTTACTCTTTTTGGATGGAAAGTAACTTTGATTTATATAGGCTTTGGATTATTAGTTGCCATAATTGGTGGATATTTAATTGGAAAAATGAATGCAGAGAAATATATACTTTTAGATATAAAGCCAGTTGATGGATGTTGTGATAATCCAGAAATAAACCTAAATAATAAACAAAGAGTAAAAGAGGCTTGGGACTATACAATAGATATATTTAATAAAATCTATTTATATGTTTTAATAGGAGTGGGAGTTGGAGCATTTATTCACGGATATGTACCAACTGATTTTATAGTAAAATATGCTGGAAGTGATGCTTGGTATTCAGTACCATTAGCAGTAATTTTAGGAATTCCTATGTATGCAAGTGCTGCAGGAGTTATGCCTTTAGTTGAAGTATTAACTTCAAAAGGAATGCTTCTTGGAAGTGCGTTAGCATTTATGATGGCAGTTACTGCTTTATCATTACCTGAAGCTATGATTTTAAAAAGAATTTTACATACAAAACTTATAGTGATATTTTTTAGTATTATTGGTTTGGGAATTATATGTATTGGATATATATTTAATACTATCTTATAGGAGAAATTATGAAAATAGAAATTTTAGGAACAGGTTGTGCAAAATGTACAGCACTTTTAGAAAATACTAAAAAAGCAGTTGCAAGTGCTGGTATTTTTGCACAAATTGAAAAAGTGGAAGATATAGTTAAGATTATGGATTATGGTGTTGTTAGTACTCCTGCTTTAGTTATTGATGGTGTTGTTAAAAGTACTGGAAAACTATTAAATCCAGAAGAGATAAAAGCTTTTTTTTAAAAACTATTCAGATATAGTTGCATAAAATTTAATATAAAGTAACACATTGAGTGAGAATAGATTAGGGCAACTATATGCTGTTTTAGCATTTACTTTTTGGGGTGCTATTGCTCCCATATATTTTAAACAAGTAGCAAGTGTAGAGCCAATAGAAGTTTTAATACATAGAATTTTTTGGTCATTTATAATTTTGATTCCATTGCTTTTTATTACAAAACAAGTTGAAGTTTTTAAAAGTGTAATAAAAGATTTTAAGAAGTTAAAATATCTTGCTTTTAGTACATTTTTTATCTCTTTAAATTGGCTTGTATTTATTTGGGCTGTAGGAAATGACAATATTATGGAAACTTCACTTGGATATTATATTAATCCACTAGTTAGCGTATTTTTAGGATATGTATTCTTTAGTGAAAGAATGACAAAATATCAATACATCGCTATCTTTATAGCTTTTCTTGCTGTTTCTTATCAAGTTGTTTCATTGGGTTCTATTCCTTTAGTTTCAATTTTACTAGCACTTAGTTTTGCTTTTTATGGAATGATAAGAAAAAAGATAAATGTAGGCTCAATTGTTGGACTATTTATTGAAACATTAATTTTAATGCCTTTTGCATTGGTTGGAATTTATTATTTAATAGTTACAGAAAAAATATCATTTTTACACTCAACACCATATATTGATATGATCCTAAGTTTAGGTGGTTTGATTACTATTATTCCCTTACTTTTATTTAATGGAGCAGCCACAAGAATGAGATTGGCAACTTTAGGATTTTTCCAATATATAGGGCCAACTTGCTCTTTTTTACTTGCAATTTTTATTTATAATGAAGAGTTTAATAGTGATAAATTTATTACCTTTTCTCTTATTTGGATTGCTTTGGTCATCTTTTCTTTAGATTCTATAAATACAAAACATCAAAATAAAAAATTAAAAAGTAAAGAGCTAAACTCTTGACTTTTTAATTAAAATTATCTATACTTTCAAAAGTAGAGAGTTAAACTCTTTACTTTAAGGAATTTAAATGAAAGTTATAGATGATAAAAACTACTATAAAATGAGTGAATTGGTTGAATTAACCGATTTAAGTAATCATACAATCTCATTTTATTTTAAAAAAGGACTATTACCACATAGTCTTAGTACTTCAAAAAATATGAAATACTATCCAGAAATCACAATCACAGTTTTAAATTTAATAAAATATTTCAAAGACAATCTTAGTTTTTCAATAGATTATATTAAAGAGCTTTTTGATTATTATAATATTAACTTTGATGATAGGTCAGATTTAATTTTACAATCGATTCAAATGATTTCTTCTGAAATAAAAGAGCCAGTCTCAAAAAAAGATTTAGAGTATTTAAATTTAAAAGAGGCAATAAAACTCGATTTGTTAGATGATAAAGAAATTTATTTTAAAACAGAAGTTGAGGTTTTAAAAACCTTTGATGAACTTATAAAATATGATATTTCAACACAACTTATAAGTGAATATGTAAATACAAGTAAAAAATTAGCTTGTTTAGAAAGAGAATTAACATCAAAAGTATTAGAAAAAACTGGAAAACTTCCAGAAATCTTAGTTTTAGATATTCTAAACTCTTTTAAACCATTTATCTTCAATCGTCATACAATTGAAGAATTTAAGAAGGATATATAATGGGAAAGATAAATAACTTAGCCACAATAAAATTTGCATTTTTATTTGTAGTTTTTTGTAATGTTGTAGTTGATGTAGCACATAAGGTTTTGCTACAAAATATTGCTTTTAAGATATTTGATGGAAGTACTCAGGTTATTTGGATTTCTATAATAAATGCAATGATAATCATTCCTTTCTTACTTTTATTTACCCTTAGTGGATATTTATCTGATAAGTATAATAAAAAAAATATTTTAATATATGGTGCTATTTCATCATTTTTATTATCAATTTTAATGATTTTTACATATATGAGTGGGAATTTTTATTTTGCTATGTTTGCTTTAGTTTTACTTGCTATTCAAAGCGCTATTTATTCACCAGCAAAATTTGGTCTTATAATTGATATTTATGGAAAGAAAAATTTATCAAGTGGAAACTCAGCTTTACAATCTGTTTCAATAATAGCTATTTTATTTTCAATAGCAAGTGCTTCCTTTGTATTTGAAAATTTTTATAATCTAAATAATTTACAAGAGATTACGACAAAAGAAGAACTATTAACTGCAATATTACCTTTAACTTATTATATTGCTCCTGTTGCTTTTTTAGAGATGATTGTTTCTCTTCTTATTTTAAAAAGAATTAATACTTACTATGTAAAAAATGAAGAGTTGTCTCTAGATAAAAAAGAGTTATTCAAAGGGCGATTATTAAGTAAAAATATAAAAATAATCTCTTCTAATAATATAATATTTTTATCAGTAATTGGACTATCCGTTTTTTGGGGAATATCTCAATCTATGATGGCCGTATTCCCATCTTTTGCAAAATTATATTTAGGTGTTACAGATGTGTTTGTAATAAATGGTGTAATTGGAGCTTCAGGAATTGGTATTGCAATTGGTTCTATTTTATATTCTAGAATTTCAAGACATTATATAGAAGTTGGAACTATTCCTTTAGCTGCTTTTGGTATGGCTTTGATGATTTATATTTCTACTATTGTTGAAAGTCCATTGTTATTAGGTATTACTTTCTTATTCTTTGGTATTTTTGGTGGATTATTTGTTGTTCCTTTAAATGCTTTAATTCAATTTAATGCTAAAAAAAGAATATTAGGAACGGTGTTAGCTGGTAATAATTGGTTTCATTCTCTTTCAATGTTTTTAATGTTAAGTATGACAACTGTTGTTTCATATTATGAATTAGACCCATTAAATACAGTTTATTTGATTTTACTTATTACATTAATTGGTACAATTTATACAGTTTATAAACTTCCTCAATCTTTAATATTACTATTTTTGAAAACCGTTGTTGGATTAAAATATAAATTAGAAGTAAATGGTGTAAAAAACATTCCATCATCAGGAGGAGTACTTCTTTTAGGAAATCATGTTTCGTGGATTGATTGGGCTGTAATTTTAATGTCAGTTCCAAGACAAGTTAAATTTGTAATGCATAAACCAATATATGACAAATGGTATTTAACTTGGTTACTTAAGATGTTTAATGCTATTCCAATATCAAATGCTTCAAGTAAATCCACACTACAAACAATAGCAAAAGAGTTAGATGAAGGAAATATTGTAGTTTTATTTCCGGAGGGGAGTATCACAAGAAATGGACATTTAGGAGAGTTTAAAAAAGGTTTTGAAAAAATTTTAGAGTTGACTACTACTGATGTTAGAGTTATTCCTTTTTATATAAGAGGATTATGGGAATCTATGTTTAGTAGAGCAAGTAAGAAATTAAAAAAATCATATAAAACAAATAGTGTAACAGTGTCTTTTTCTAGAATGATAAAAAAAGATAGAGCAAGCAGTACAAAAGTAAAACAAGAAGTAATCAACTTATCTTCAAGGTCTTGGAAAGAGCATATTAAAAATTTAGCTCCTTTAAATGAAACTATTTTTGATAGATTAAAAGAGATATCAGGAGATATGATATTTGCTGATTCTACTGGAATAAATCTTAGTGGAAATAAGTTTTTAACTGCATCAATACTATTTAAAGATTTATTAAAATATAAAGTAAAAGGCCAAAATATAGGATTGTTAGTTCCAAGTACAGCAGCTGGAGCTTTTGTTAATTATTCAGTTTTAATGATGGGAAAAACAGCAGTAAACTTAAACTATACAAGTGAGATAAACTCTTTAAAATTATCCCTTGAAAGTGCAAATATTCAAACAATTATTGCTTCAAAGAAATTTGTAGAGAAATTAAAAACTAAAGGAATAGAAATTGATGAAATCCTAAATTTAGTAGAAGTGATCTATTTAGAAGATATCAAAATTGGTATTTCTAAAATAAAAGGTTTAATTACTTTACTAAGTGTAAAATTTATTCCTAGTTTTATATTAAAACAATTTCATATTACAAAAACAAATAAAGATGATACTGTATTAATATTATTCTCCTCTGGAAGTGAAGGAATGCCAAAAGGTGTTGAGTTAAGTGGTGATAATATTTTAGGAAACTCTCAACAAATAGCGAACGTTTTAAATGCAAGTGATGATGATATTATTGTTGGCTCATTACCTTTATTTCACGCATTTGGAATAGTAGTAACTACATATTTACCAATAATAGAAGGAATAAAATGTGTTGCGCATCCAGATCCAACAGATGGATTGGGATTAGGTAAATTAATTAGTGAATATAAAGCAACAATTATGTGTGGAACATCTACTTTCTTTAGATTATATACAAAAAATTCTAAGGTAAATCCATTGATGTTTGAAAGTCTAAGACTTACAGTTGCAGGGGCTGAAAAGCTTAGAGATGATGTAAGATTGGATTTTAAAAAGAAATTCGGAAAAGATATTTTAGAAGGTTATGGAACAACAGAAACTTCTCCTGTTGCTGCTTGTAATTTACCTGATGTTTTAGCTCCTGATTTTACTGTACAAGTTGGGCAAAAAATTGGAAGTGTTGGTATGGCTATTCCAGGAACATTTATAAAAATTGTTGACCCACAAACTTTTGAAGAGTTAGAAGTAAATGAGGAAGGGATGATTTTAATATCTGGAATACAAGTTATGAAAGGATATTTAAATGATGAGAAAAAAACAGCTGAGGTTCTAAAACATATTGATGGTAAAATCTATTATGTAACAGGAGATAAAGGAAGATTAGATGAGCATGGTTTCCTAACAATTGTTGATAGATATTCAAGATTTGCTAAACTTGGTGGAGAAATGGTAAGTTTAGGTGCTATTGAAGATAAAATATCAAAAATTATAAACATTAGTGAAGATAGTTTAGTTGATTTTATTGCAACTTCTATAGAAGATGAAAAAAAAGGTGAGAAGATAATTTTATTAATTTCTCATGTTAACGAAGAGTTCATATCTAAATTAAAAGCTGATATGATAAGTAGTTTTGATAACAAACTAATGATCCCAAGTGAGATAAAAATTGTAGAGGATATTCCAAAATTAGGAACAGGGAAAAAAGATTTTAAAGGTGCTAAAGAATTAGCAAAAAGGATTGCATAAAGCAGAGTTATTCTGCTTTATCTCCACTACACATAAGTTCTACTATTTCGTCTTGACTTGTACAAAAGCTTCCATTTTTTTCAATTAAAATTAAATCCCTTGCATAACCTTTTAAAGTATGAAGTTTAGCACTTTCTATTTCTACATTAAAATCATCATAAATTTTTGCAATATAGGCAAATAGACCTTTTTGATCTTTTGCTCTAATATGCATAGATGCTAAGTATGCTGTATGATTACAATCTATTTTAATATTTTCTTTTTTGATAACTGGAGTTATAAGATTTGTTGTTTTCGTCATATCAAAAGAATCTCGTATAATCTCTTCAACAAAATATAAATCTTCATTGTCAACTTTTTCAGAAAATGAAATATCAAATGCTTTTTTATTGTCATAAAGCTTGAAAATATTCATTGATGCAATATTTAAAAACTCTAGTTTCCCAAGTAAATATCCAAGATTTAAAGGATTTTGTCTAATAATTCTAATCGTGAGGTGAGTTTCATTTATTATTTTGTAAATATAATCATCCACATCTTTTGCTTTTATTGCGATATCTAAAATATCTTCTGCTTTTAATCTTAGGAAAATTTGATTTGAAGCTATATACATGATTTTTTTCTTCATCATATTTGGAAGTTCTTTGTATCTTTTTAAGTTTTTAATTGCATCTTGTTTTGCGATTCTTCTTGAACTTTCATTTAATAAACTTTCATTTTCAAAAGCAGGCAAAGATTGTTCATATAGTTGTTTTAAAAGTGAAGCATTTGAACTATTAAATATATTTTGTCCAACTGCCGAAATATCGCAATAAGTAATACAATAAAGCATTTTCATTGCATCTTTTGTTTTAACTAAACCTGTAAAGTGTAAAATAGTTTTTTCAGAATAAATATCTTCATGGGTTGCCATATATGACATCATATTGTGATATCTAACTAACCTTGCACCAACTTTAATACTCTCTTCATCAAAGCCAAAAGATTTAGTCATACTTTTAAATAGTTTTTCTCCCATAATATGATGATCACCTAATCTTCCTTTTCCAATATCGTGGAAAAATGAAACAAGTCTTACTAAAACTTTTTGATCATCATTTAAAGTATCAAAAATAGATTTTACGTGTTCATTTTCAATATATTGAGCAAATTTCAAAGTTTTTATGGAATGAATATCAACTGGATGTTGATGGTATCCATCAAATTGTGGTTGATCAATTATTTTTTTTGTACTTGGTAATATTGCTTGAAATAATCCTGCATTATAAATAAGTTTTATAACTGGATATAAACTTGGTTTAAAAAGAAGAGTTTTTATATTTTTTCTTAACTCTTTTATTTGAACATTTGGAATTTTTGCTTTACTTGCATAGTATATGTATGATCTATCAAATCTTTCAACACTTTCTGGTAATTCAATCATTTCTTTTATTAAATTATTTAAAGTAGTAGGTTTTGCATTAAATGAGCTATAAATTGTATTGCCTATTATGTATTGATTTTTCTTATATCTAAGTTTTCTAAGTTTTGGTACATTTGAAGCTTCAAACATAATTTCTCTTGTAAATTTCTTTACCATTGTTGCTGTAAAATTATGAATTATGTGTAAACAAGATAAAAGTTTAGACATACATTGTCTCTCTTTTGTATGTCTTGGTAAGTTTTTAAATCCAAGTTTAGTACTTAAATCAGGCAATATATCAAAAGTTACTTGATCTTGTTTTTTTCTTGCTACATTATGTAGAGCATTTCTAACTTGAAATAAGTATTCTAAAGATTGTCTGTATTTTTTATACTCATCTTCTGTATAATGTACATTAATTAAATCTTTAGTATGGTTAACTCCATAAAGAATATTTGCCATCCAAAACATCATATTAGATTCTCTAATTCCACCATAACCATCTTTAATATTTGGTTGCATTTTTAATGGATATTTTAATAATCTTTGTTTATGTTCTTCAAGTTTTTCTAAAACAAACTCTTTTTGATTTGTTTTTCTAATTTTACTTAGAACATTTTCATATCCATACCATAGGATTTTTGAACCATAAATCATTCTTGATTCAATTATGGAACTTTTTATAGTTATATCTTCTTTTACTGCTTCATAAACATCTTTTAACTCATGAACTCTTGACCCTAGTTTTAACCCACAATCCCAAGCTAAAGTAATAAATTCTTCCATCATACTTTTTAGGTTATAACCTTTAATATCCTCATAAAGTATCATAATATCAATATCTGAGTATATACAAAGCTGCTCTCTTCCATATGAACCAAGGGCAATTAAACTAATAGGAATTGAAGTACTCATTGGTTGATATGAACCAAAATATTTTCTAAGAATATATTTATACAAAGAAATTAAAAATTTATCAGTATGTTTAGTATGCTTTATAAAAAAATCTTTTCCACCTGTAGTTTCAAGTGTTGTATCTATTGATTCAACATAGTTTTTATAGTAGTTTTTAAACACTTTTGATATTTGAAAATCTGTAGCATTATTTGATATTAATTCTTCAATTTCTATATTTAATTCAGTCATAATTTATTCTTTATTTATTGGTTTGGTATATTTAAGATTATATCACAATTGCTTTGTGATAAAAATACAAGGTATTATTGAGATTTAAAGCAATTCTTTGTGAATTTCAAGTTTTTTTCTAAGAGTAATTCTATTTAATCCTAGATGTTTTGCTATTTGTACTTGTGATTTATATTTTTTAATTGATGCTTTTAATAATGGCACTTCAAATATATATAATAAATCTTTATAAGAGTTTTCTCCATGTAAATTTTCACCTAAATATTTTTCTAAAAACATTAAAATTTCATGTTCTCCAATTGTTTCAAAAAGGTATGAAAAGTAAATTGATTTTCTTAAACTATGAGCGTTATTTGAAATATTTATAATTAATTTTGAAGTAGGAACACTATTCATGTCTAGTGTACTACTAGCTTCTTGTGCAAATTTATTTACCAAAAGTTTTGTATCTTCTACTCTTCTTGAAAGTTCAGGAATTTCAAGATTTATTGAAAAAATATCTTTTAGTTTTTGGTTTAGATTTTCATTGTGTGAAATGGCAATAATTCTTATATTATTTTCATTTATCCAATTCAAAAATAAATCAATATTTGTAATTTCGTCAATTTTATCAATAATAATTGCATCATTTTGAAGTTCAAGAATTTCATCACTTATATCTTGTTGTAAATCTTTAGCGGTGTAAATTTCTGATTTTGGTAGAATAAATTTAGCTAATGATTTCTTTCCAACACCTGCATTTCCAATTATTAAAGCATTAACACTAACTGCTTGTAAAAGTTTTGCAGAGTTTAAAATCTCTTTTGATATTTCATCTTGTGCTATATATTCTTGCATATTTTTTCTACCTTTTATAAATCTATATACTATACAGAAAGTTACTAGTGGATTTAATTATACTGTATAATTTTAAAAAAATAAGTTAAAAATTGTATATATTTTATACAATAATATTTTATAAGAAAAACTTAATATTAATCAATAATTTGCAATAATAAAAATAAAATAATATTAAAATAAAAAATTTAATAACAAAGAAGAGTATTGAAAAAAAATATCTATATTTTCATAATAATTACTATCTTATTTACAATATCTATGTTAATAGTAATAGTTGGATCAAGTTATATTCATAAAAAAGAAGTAACCCTATATCATGAAAAATATGAAAATCTTAGTTTAAATTTTGAAGATAAAATTACTTCATTAATTGAAAAGAAAAAAAATGCAACTTTAGTATTAACACTAAGTCTTGCAGAAAATGAAGAGGTTAAATCTATGTTTGAAAGTGAATTAGATGTATCACTTTTAGAAAGATTATCTTTTAAATTAAGAGAAAATACTGATTTTAAAAATGTATGGTTTCAACTTATCAGCAAAGAGGGTTATAGTATTTATAGAAGTTGGTCAGATAAAAAAAATGATAGATTATCTGATATCAGAGAAGATGTTAGAAAAATGATAATAGATCAAAAGAGCGATAGTACAATTAGTATCGGACATTATGATATGACTTTTAAATCTATGGTTCCAATATATAAAAATAATAAATTTGTAGGTATTTTAGAATCTATTACTCATTTTAATTCAATTTCTAGAGGAATTAAAAGTAAAGATAATGTTGAGCCCATAATTGTAGTTGATAAAAAGTTTACAAAACAACTTAAAGAAAACGCATTTACTAATATATTTATCCAAGATCATTATATTTCAAATATAGAAGCAAACAAAGATTTTTTAAAATTACTAGATAGTTATAAATTAACTGATATTTTAAGTATTAAAAAGTATAGAGTTGTAGGTAATTATTTAATTATTAATGTCCCTATAGTTTTTAATAATGAAAAATTAGGAAGTTTCCTATTATTTAAAAAACTTGCTGATATTGATATTTCAGATATAAAAGAGTTTAAAACACATGCTTATTGGTATTTAATTTTAGCTATTTTACTCTTATGTGTATTCTTGTCTTTTATTGGTTATTATCTTTACACTAAAGAATTAAAAAATTTATATTTAAAACTTGATAAAAGTAAAGAAGAATTACATTTATTAAATAAAAATCTTCAAGAAATAATTAAAAAAGAAGTTTTAAAAAGTAATGAAAAAAATAAAATACTTTTTCAACAATCAAAAATGGCAGCAATGGGAGAAATGATTGAAAATATTGCTCATCAATGGAGGCAACCATTATCTGTTATTACAATAAGTGCATCAGCTATAAAATTGAAAAAAGAGTATGGAATTTTAGAAGATAAAGAGCATTTAGAATCACTTGAATCAATAATCAATACTTCAAATTATTTATCAAATACAATTGATGATTTTAGAAACTTCTTTTCTCCTAACAAAAATAAAAATAAATTTTCATCTGTTGAGTTGATTGATAAGTCATTTACACTCTTAAGAGTACCGTATAAAAAGAGTTCGATTTCTATTATAAAAAATATAGAAGAGCATAAAATTTTTACTTATGAAAATGAACTAATTCAAGTTTTAATAAATATTTTAAATAATGCAAAAGATGAACTTATAAAAATTGAAGACATTAAAAAAAGATATGTTTTTATAGATTTATATAAAAAAGATGAGAATATTATAATTGAAATAAAAGATAATGCTGGTGGAATTGATGAAAATATTATTGATAGAATATTTGAACCTTATTTTACTACAAAGCATAAAAGAAATGGTACTGGAGTTGG
>Ga0193951_1000548_pt1 | contig 16947 bp, 10 predicted proteins | sample BB_2_MG_FD_140370 | JGI IMG/M metagenome (GOLD analysis project Ga0193951, IMG submission 140370) | Microbial mat bacterial communities from the Broadkill River, Lewes, Delaware, United States - BB_2_MG | ecosystem: Environmental > Aquatic > Freshwater > River > Microbial mats | place: USA... | reverse complement strand
CCAGAGCAAGCCACTCAAAGGGTTGGATAAACATCCACTGGTCAAACTCGACCAGATGCAGACCCGTACCAAAGCGCAGCTGCTGGAGCTGGAACGGGCCCAGAGCGCGGCCCGTAAACGGGTTAACCAGAACGGCAATAAAATGATCAACCTGCGTGAACAGCTGGGTCAGCTGCGCCAGCAGGCTGATGATGCTGGCGGCAGCGATAAAAAGAGTAAAAACGGCTCTGATGCGCTGCGCACCCGGCTGAAAAATGCCCGCTTCAGTGAACTGGCCTCACAGGTGCAGGCACTGGAACTGGAACTGCTGGTACTGCCGGGGCAGACTGAACTGGCCAATCTGCAGTTGCAGCAACTGGAGCGGGAAATCGCTCAGCAACGCCAGCAGGTAGAACAGATTGAGTCAGCCATTCAGCTGCGTCGTCGTAGCGAAGCCGAACAGGCCCTGGATGCGCTGGATAAAACCTCAGAGCAGCTGGTACTGGCTCCGCTGTTGCTGGAGGTGTTGCAGCAGAATAAAGCGATCAGTGATCAGGTGCGTGAAGCGCTGGCCGAGAGTGAACAGGTCAGCACCACCCGCAGTGAGCTGAGCAAGCAGCTGAAAAAGCTCGACCGCAGCCACCGTACCATCGAACAGCAGCTGGCACTGGATATCGGCTACCTGGGCGGGGAGATGCGCCGCCTGATGTTGCGGGTCACCCAGCCGATCGATACCCGCAAAACTTACGCCCAGATCAACCGCTTGCGGCTGCTTAACCTGGAGCAGGAGCAGGCGGCGCTGGATGCTGACGAGAAGCCGCTGGATGAAAGCCTGGATGCAATGCAGCAGGCCCAGCTGGCGGAATTGCTGGCAGACCAGAACAGCCTGAACCGGCGGCTTAACAAGAGCCGTCAGACGCTGGTCAGCAGTCTGTCTGAACTGCTGACTGTGCAGGAAGCCTATAACGAACAGATCCGTCAGAGCAGTGAACTGCTGAACGAAAATCTGCTCTGGCACCCCAGTGTGCCCACCATTGATCTGGGCTGGCCCGCCGAGATTCGGGACGGTATTGGCAGCCTCTACAAGCACTGGCGCAAGGTACAGAAACACGATGTATTGCAGCTTACCCCCGCCGTTATCGGCGGTATGTTGTTAGTGTTTTTCAGTGCGTTGATGGCGCTGATGATGATCCGCTACAAAGGCAGTCATCAGCGTAACTGGCAACAGCAGCTGGGCAATGTGCGTCAGGATCGTATTGGCCATACGCTGAAACTGCTGCTGATCGGTCCGCTGATAGCAGCTCCGACTCCGCTGTTCCTGTTTATCCTGGCTCGCTTTGGTGTTAACCCCGCACACCCGGATGCCATGGCGATCACCATGGCACTGCAGGTAACAGCGGCAAGCCTGTTTTATATCCACACACTGTACCTGTGGCTGAAAAGCCCCTGGGGCCTGTTCCCGGCCCACCTTGAGGTACCGCAACTGCTGGCTGATATTCTCAGCAACCGGTTGCTGACGCTGCTGCTATCGGTCACGCCTCTGCTGGCGCTGGGAGCCTGGCTGGATGGTGTGGCCAATGATCTGGTGCGCTCCGGCCTGGCACGGCTGTTGTTTCTGGTGCTGGTCGGCCTGGTGGTGCTGTTCTGGCTCAGCCTCTGGCGGCATGTGAAGCAGATCGACCGGCTGCTGGACCGGCCTGGCTGGTGGCAGCGAGCTCAGGTGTGGCTGGTGCTGCTGATCGGCATGCAGGCGGTGATGGCCGGGATCACCCTGTGGGGCTACGCCCTGACCGCCGGTGCGCTGATGATGCTGCAGCTGGTGGCGATCAATATCTGCCTGGTGGTGTTTATGTTCTACCGGATCGGCATCCGCTGGTTGCTGATTGAAGAGCGTAAACTGGCATTCTTCCGTGCCCGTACCCGCCGGGCTGAGATCCTTGCAGCACGGGAGAAAAACGAAGAAGAGCCACCGCTGGAGGAGGACCTGCTGGATCTGCAGACTATCTCGGATCAGGCGCGGGTATTGCTTAAGGTCGGCAGCCTGGCGCTGCTGTTCAGCCTGTTCTGGTGGTTGCTGGGTGACCTGCTACCCACCCTGGTGGTGCTGGATAATGTCGAACTCTGGTCCAGCACTGCGGTCGGGGAGAGCGGCGAAATTCTGCAGCCGGTCACTCTGAAAAACCTGCTGGTCGCCGCTCTGGTGTTCGGTATCAGCCTGCTGGCTGCGCGTAACCTGCCGGGCCTGCTGGAGCTGCTGTTGTTACGCCATATGAATCTGGCACCCGGCTCCGGCTACGCCATTACCACCATGATCAAATACCTGCTGATCCTGGTTGGCATTACCTCGGGTTTCAGTCAGCTGGGCTTTGCCTGGGAAAAACTGCAGTGGCTGGTGGCCGCGCTGAGTGTCGGGCTGGGCTTCGGTTTACAGGAGATCGTCGCCAACTTTGTGTCTGGCGTGATTATCCTGTTTGAAAAACCGGTGCGTATCGGCGATACCGTCACCGTGGGGAATCTGACCGGTAACGTGACCCGGATTCAGATCAGGGCCACCACTATCACTGACTGGGATCGCAAAGAAGTCATCATCCCCAACAAGACCTTTATCACCGATCAGCTGATTAACTGGTCGCTCAGTGATGCCGTCACCCGTGTGGTGGTGCCAGTCGGTGTGGCCTATGGTTCGGACACTGCACTGGTGCGCTCGCTGCTGCTGGAAGTTGCGCATAATAACAAGCGGCTGCTGAAAGACCCGGAGCCACAGGCGTTCTTCCTCGGCTTTGGCGACAGCACCCTGAACTTTGACTTGCGGGTGTATGTGGCTGCCATGGCTGACCGGCTGGAAGTGGCCCATGAGCTGAATAATGCCATTGATGCTGCCTTCAAAGCCCATAATATCGAGATTGCCTTTCCCCAGCTGCAGGTGCATCTGGCGAAAACTGACTGAATCGCAACCGGCGATTGCTAACCAAAAAGGGAGATTCTGGCACCATGAGCCATATTGCACTGCCACAAAGAGGCCGTATTCAGCTGATCTATATCTGCTATTTAGCAGCCTTATTACTCGGCTTGCCCAGTCTGATCGGGCTGGTGCTGGCCTATTTCTGGCGGCGGGAAAATAACCCGCCAGGCTTCAGCCACTTCCGATTTCAGATCCGAACATTCTGGCTCGGTCTGCTGTACAGCGTGGTATGCCTGCCTTTCACGCTGATTCCGCTGCTCGGGGCCATCCCCTATCTGTTCATCGGTTTATGGTTTCTGATCCGTACTGTACGGGGAATTCTGGCCGCCGGTCGGGACGAGCCGATCCGTAATCCGGGTCGCTGGGGTTTTTGAACCCTCACTTGACACTTTAGGTGGGGTTTCCTGCTTTCTGCTTTCTACCTATGATTAGAATCCAGTGCCGGGGCGACTAACCGGCGCACGCCATCGCACCACCGCCTGCTACTACTTTAGCCGCGACAGGGGCGACAGCGAGCAGTACATTGATTACTGTTGCGATGCACAAAAACCGCCGAGAGCGGATAACAATAATCAGCGTCTGGAGGCCTCACACCGGACGCCGGGTAGATAACAGAGGCATACTATTATGAGCCAACGGGTACAGTCAGGCGGTCTGCAGATCGCACAGTCCCTTTTCGATTTTGTAAACAACGAAGCCCTGCCAGGCACAGGCGTGGACCAGGATCAGTTCTGGGCCGCCGTTGATGCCATCATCCACGATCTGGCCCCGCGCAACCGCGCACTGCTGGCCAAACGTGATGAGATCCAGGCCCAGATCGACGCCTGGCACCGCAGCCAGGACAGCTTCGATTTCACCGCCTACAAAGCCTTCCTGCAGGAGATCGGTTACCTGCTACCAGAAGGTGAAGACTTCAGTGCCAGCACCAGCAATGTCGACCCGGAAATGGCCACCATGGCCGGGCCACAGCTGGTGGTACCGGTGATGAACGCCCGCTTCGCCCTGAACGCCGCAAACGCTCGCTGGGGCAGCCTGTACGATGCACTGTACGGCACCGATGCGATCAGCGAAGAGGGTGGCGCGGAAAAAGGTAAGGGCTATAACCCGGCCCGTGGCGCGAAAGTGATCGAGTTTGCACGCAACTTCCTCGATGAGTCCGCTAGCCTGGCGGCTGGTTCCCACAAAGACTCCGCCGGTTACCGCATCGAAGCGGGCCAGCTGGTGGTGGTACTGCGTGACGGCAGCGAGACCGGCCTGGCTGATGGCAGTCAGCTGGTCGGCTACCGGGGTGATGCAACCGCACCTGATGCGGTGATCCTCAAGCACAACGGCCTGCACTTTGAGCTGCAGATTGACCGCAGCAGCCAGATCGGCAAAACCGATGCCGCAGGCGTTGCTGATATCCTGATGGAGTCCGCGCTGACCACCATCATGGACTGTGAAGACTCCATTGCAGCCGTAGATGCGGTTGACAAAGTGGTGGTGTACCGCAACTGGCTGGGCCTGATGAAGGGCGACCTGACCGAAGAGGTGGTTAAAGGGGGCAAAACCTTTACCCGCACCATCAATGCCGACCGTGAATACACCGCGCTGGATGGCTCCACCCAGGCGCTGAAAGGCCGCAGCCTGATGTTCGTGCGTAACGTTGGCCACCTGATGACCAACGAAGCGATCATCGACAAAGACGGTAACGAAGTACCAGAAGGCATCATGGACGGCCTGATCACCAGCCTGATCTCCGTGCATGATGTGAAAGGCAACGGCAAGTTCAGCAACACCACCACCGGCTCCATGTACATCGTTAAACCGAAGATGCACGGCCCGGAAGAAGTGGCGTTTGCTAACGAACTGTTCGCCCGCATCGAAGATGCACTGGGGCTGGCACGCTTCACCCTGAAAATGGGCATCATGGATGAAGAGCGCCGCACTACGGTGAACCTGAAAGAGTGTATCCGCGCCGCTAAAGAGCGTGTGGTCTTCATCAACACTGGTTTCCTCGACCGTACCGGTGACGAGATCCACACCTCCATGGAAGCCGGCCCGATGATCCGCAAAGGCGAGATGAAACAGTCTGCCTGGATCGGTGCTTACGAAAACTGGAACGTGGATGTCGGCTTGGAATGTGGCCTCAGCGGCCGTGCCCAGATCGGCAAAGGCATGTGGCCCATCCCGGATCAGATGGCCAACATGCTGGAGGCCAAAATCGGCCACCCGCTGTCCGGTGCTAACACCGCCTGGGTACCGTCGCCAACGGCGGCGACCCTGCATGCGCTGCACTACCACAAGGTTGATGTATTCGCCCGTCAGGACGAACTGCGCAGCCGTGGCCGTGCTTCACTGGACGATATCCTGTCCGTACCGGTTGCTACCGATACCAGCTGGTCTGCTGAAGAGATTCAGAACGAGCTGGACAACAACGCTCAGGGCATCCTGGGTTACGTTGTACGCTGGGTTGACCAGGGTGTTGGCTGTTCTAAAGTGCCAGACATCAACGATGTCGGCCTGATGGAAGACCGCGCCACCCTGCGTATCTCCAGCCAGCACATCGCCAACTGGCTGCACCACGGCATCTGCTCTAAAGAGCAGGTGATGGAAACCCTGCAGCGCATGGCTGCCGTGGTAGACCGTCAGAACGAAGCCGACCCGGAATACCGCCCAATGGCCGCCGACTTTGACGCCAGCATCGCCTTCCAGGCGGCGTGCGAACTGGTCATCGACGGCTGCGCCCAGCCAAGCGGCTACACCGAGCCTGTACTGCACTGCCGCCGTATCGAAGCCAAAGCCAAATTTGGCGGCTGATAACAGCCCGCAGTATTGAGTGATACAAAAACCGGCGTCTGGAAACAGACGCCGGTTTTTTGCGTCTGAAATCCATCATCAACCCACAACCACGGCATATCGGATGCTATGTGGGACAGCTGTCCCCAGCTGGAAGCTCTTAGGGCTGGCAAGTTGTTGCGCGGGGTTCTTCCCGGTGAGGATTTATGCCCGCAGGGTGCACCGATCCCACAAGAGCTGGCGCATGTGTCGAGCTGTGTTGTGGGACAGCTGTCCTCAGCTGGAAGCTCTTAGGGCTGGCAAGTTGTTGCGCGGGGTTCTTCCCGGTGGTGATTTATGCCCGCAGGGTGCACCGGTCCCACAAGGGCTGGCGCATGTGCCGAGTTGTGTTGTGGGACAGCTGTCCTCAGCTGGAAGCTCTTAGGGCTGGCAAGTTGCTGTGCGAGGTTCTTCCCGGTGAGGATTTATGCCCGCAGGGTGCACCGGTCCCACAAGAGCTGGCGCATGTGTCGAGCTGTATTGTGGGACAGCCGTCCTCAGCTGGAAGTTCTTAGGGCTGGCAAGTTGCTGTGCGGGGTTCTTCCCGGTGAAGACACCGGTCCCACAAGAGCTGGCGCATGTGTCGAGCTGTGTTGTGGGACAGCTGTCCTCAGCTGGAAGCTCTTAACAGCACTTGTTTCCCCGTATAGCCGTCGTTACCCTGTTTTCTATGGAACGGAGCCGTTGATCACACCACGGCTCCAGCAAAACCGACAAGGATATCGTCATGACCCGCTACCAATCTGATCTTTCTCTCTATGATGCTGCGCTGGCACGACTGGACAATGTTCTGGTCCAGGTAAGTCAGTATGAGCACGATAACGCTTTCGATACCGCTGCAAAGTTGCTGCATAAAACCCTGCTCGACGATGGCGATCTGCTGCCTGAAAGTACAGTCATTGAGCTATCCCAGCGCCGTGCATTATGTACCTCAAAAAACAATGAGTTACCCCCCGAACAGCGTTTCCAGCAAGCGTTAAAAATCCTACAGAAGGCTGATCCGCTGGAGCAGAGCGAAAATCCCGAAACCCTGGGTCAGGCAGGTGGTATCTACAAACGCCAATGGTACGAAACTGCAGACCGGCGCAACCTGGAGCAGGCGTTGGCGTTTTATCGGCGCGGGGCTGAAACCGGCAGCGGGGAGCAGTGCTGGACCAGCGGAGCTGCTTACTGTGCGATCAACCTGGCTTTTCTGCTGGATGTATACGCTGCTCAGCTGGTCCCGGCAGCACTCCAGATACCGACACTGCCACAGCAGCTACAACAGCAGGCTGACCACTGGCGTGGTGTGATTATTGATAAAGCACCTGCCCTGCTGGCTCAGCAATCAGGCTCTGAAAGCTGGTGGACGATGGTGACGGTAGCCGAGGCCTGGTTTGGCAAGGGAAACCTGGAACAGGCGGGTCAGTGGTTCGATAAAGCCCGCAAGGAACAGCAACAACCGCCCTGGAAGCTGGAAACGATGTTGCGTCAGCTGTCGGAGCTGACCCGAATGAAATGGGCAGATCAGCCGGATATGCAGCAACAGGCACATGAAGTGCTGGCTGGTTTTATCCAGAATGATCAGGCGCTGATTAGTATCGCTGAGGGGCGTTTTGGCCTGGCGCTGTCCGGTGGTGGCTTTCGTGCGTCGTTCTACCATATCGGCGTGCTTGCCCGACTGGCCGAACTGGATCTGTTGCGTAAGGTGGAGGTGATCTCCTGTGTGTCAGGCGGGTCGATCGTAGGGGCGCTGTATTACCTGAAAGTGCGAAAACTGCTACAGCATAAAACCGATAAACAGATTACCCCGCAGGATTACCAGGCTCTGGTTGCAGAGCTGGAAAAGGAGTTCCTACGGGGGGTACAGACGAATATCCGCCTGTCCATCCTGAAAAGCCCACTGGCACTATTACGGATGACAGTCGGCTTCAACTATTCACGGACTCACCGGCTCGGTGATCTCTATGAAGAAGTCTTCTATCAACCAGTACTGGGACAAGGTAAAACGGCTATCTACATGGATGAGCTGCTGATCACGCCAGCTCTCGATGATGACGATGAGTGGAAAGAGGCCGATAAGGATTTCAATCCGAGCTATGACAACTGGCAGAGGCGTAACAAGGTACCCATCCTGGTGTTGAATGCCACGAACCTGAATACCGGGCATAACTGGCAGTTTACGGCACGCTGGATGGGAGAAGCACCCTGGGCGGTTAACCGCGAGGTTGATGCCAATACCCGGCTTAACTGGTTTTATTACAAAGAACCCAACACCACTAAAAAGCACAGTGTACGGCTGGGGGCTGCTGTGGCTGCCTCCTCCTGTGTGCCAGGTGTATTCCGGCCCCTGTCTTTTCCTGGACTGTATCCTGGCATGAATGTGCAGCTGGTCGATGGCGGTGTTTATGATAATCAGGGTACAGCGGCACTACTGGGGCTGAACTGCCGACATGTCCTGGCCAGTGATGCCAGCGGCCAGATGGCGACTGAACCCGCGCCTGCTACCACGACGTTGAGCGTGCCGTTACGGGCCAGTGATATCGTGCAGTCCAGGCTAAGAAGCGTGCAGCACCATACCCTTTACGCGGGACTAAACAGCGGTTTACTGGACAGTGCCTGTCATATTCATCTGAAGCGAGATCTTGATCACGGTGAGCTGGTGCCTCGCCACCACTCGCAAGCCGCTGAACCAGCCAGAGGTGCGGTGACGGACTATCAGGTTAACCGGGAGTATCAGCAGGCATTGTCCGAAATCAGGACGGATCTTGACTCGTTCAGTGATATCGAGGCCCGGTCATTGATGTGCAGCGGTTATAAGATGGCAGCCTGCTACCTGAAACAGGAGATGTCCTCACAGGCATCTACACCGCCGGTGGTTGGCGGCTGGGGTTTTCTGAGCATGGCCCGACCACTGGCCGCTGAGCAGGTGGATACCCGGCTGCACCATCATCTGAAAACTGGACGACAGATGCTGTTTAAAGCTGTGCATCTGGCCGTACCCCGGATGTTGCAGGTAGCTGTGCTGGGGTTAATTATGCTGGTTGCTCTGGCGGGCCAGCAGGGCTGGCTTGATGTTGCTTTCCGGCAAACTTATGCTTTTGTGACTGAACATTCTGCGACGCTGTTGGCCGGGCTATTAGGGCTGTGCAGCCTGGTGTATGCCGGTATCTGCCGTGATATTACCCTCGATCGAATCATGAACTGGCTGAAGGGGTTACTACTGGGCACTGTACTCAGCCCCTTCGCCTGGTTAGCCGCTCATCTGCACCTCAATACACTGGACCGGCTTTTTCTTAAGGCTGGGCGTGTTGTTGAGCCGCCGGTAGGGGAAGGTAGAAAAGATGATGGCTGAACAGCGGTATAGCCGTACTGGTCAGGATAATGAATCTCAGGCTGGCAGTAACTGCAGCCATGCTGTTGTTACGCCGGGCTCAGTGATGGCAAATGCTTGTTCAGTGATTGGGCAGTGGCTTGTTGCTGAGAATGGAAAGTTTTTTAATCCAGGTAAGTGGGTGGCGCTCACCGGTATAACAAGGAATGTGAAATGAAAATATTTATCAGCTATCGCCATTCGCAGATCGAAAAGGCTCGTCAGGTTGAAACGCAGCTGCTGCAGGCCGGGCTGGAAGTGTTTCGTGATGAGCGGGAGATTGAACCCACGGAAAGTATCAGCGCGGCGGTGAAGCAGGGGCTGGCGGACTCACACGCCATGCTGATTTTGCTGAGCGAAGACTACAGCCGTAGCCGTTACTGCCAGTGGGAACTGACCGCTGCTTTTATCGCGGCACAGCAGGCGGGGCAGGCGATTGATCGTATTTTTGTGCTGCAGCTGGGTGATAACAATCTGCTACAGCAGTTACCGATTGAGCTAGCCGATGCGCTGTACCTGAAGTCGGATGATCGGGAGCTGGGTTATCGGTTGCAGTCAAAGATGGCCCGTCTGACAGGGACGCTGGGTGAGCAGGGTGCGTTTACCATGCCTCCGGCTTATGGTCGTGGACTGACCGGCTCGCCACGTTTTGTCGGTCGTGAGCAGGTGATCTGGCAGTTGCACAGTGCTTTGCAAACCTCACAGAATCCGATGATCACCGGCCATACCAAGCCCGATATTGCCGAAGTGTCGGGCATGGGTGGTATCGGCAAAACTTTGCTGGCCGAAGAATACGCCCTGCGTTTTGGTGCCGCTTACCCCGGCGGTATTTTCTGGCTGGATGCCTATGGCAGCTTTAACCCCGGCCAACCGGATATTGAGCTGTTTAAAGCCAGCTGCGCCGAGCAGTATCGTAAGGTGGCTTTGTCACTGCAACTCCAGCCTGCCCCCGATGAAGATCTGTTGATGCTGCGTGCCCGTATTGCCCAGGCCATTCGTGAACAGGGGCAGCGTTGTCTATGGGTTGTGGATGATATTCCGCAAGGGCTGGCAAAACACCAGGAGGAGATCAAACTCTGGTTCAGCCCCTGCCCGGAGCTGGCACCGACCATGGTGACCACCCGAAGCCGTGAGTACCACACTATAGGGAAAGAGCTGCCGCTGGATGTGCTCGATATGCCTGCGGCTCTCGATTTGCTGCGTAATAACGAACTTGATCTGGATGGGCAGGAAGGGCCAGCGGAGCAACTGATTAAACAGCTGGGCTACCACGCGCTGGCACTGGATATCGCTGGGGCATCGATTAGGGAATATCAACTCTCCATCGATGAGTACCTGCAGGAGCTGGCAGACGATAACAGCGAACTGCTGGAGGTACCGGCAGAAACGGTTGCTGCTCTGCCCACGGGCTGTGCCACCAGTATTATTAAAACCTTCCAGCGCAGCCTGAAGCATTTGAAACCCCTGAGTCTGGATATGCTGCGACTGGCTGCCAACCTGGCACCGGCACCGATTCCGAAAAGCCTGTTTGATCAGGTATTTAAGCGTACCGACCAGAGCAATTCTCGCCAGGTGCGTAATGCGCTAAAGGGTTGTGAACAGTTTCATCTTATCAGTCAGAAAGATAAGGACTGGAGCCTGCATGCACTGATCGCGGCGACTGTGCAGCATCTGCAATTAACTGGTGATAAGCGAGGGTTGCAGTTACGTGATGCTGCAATTGAGTATCTGACAAAACTAATTGATCACGAAGGAATTGATTACCAGCAGGAGCAGGCGTTAAGCAGTGCGCTGGAACATGGTCGTTATCTGACTCGACAGGTTGAGAATGAGGACGAGCACCAATTGCTGGTTAGAATCGGCCTGTTTGATTACTACCGCGGCAATCCGCTAATGGCCACTAGCTGTTGGGGCAGAATTAATGATTGGTGTGGTGAGCATTATGGTGAGGACCATCCGGATACGCTGGCTAGCATGCATAACCTTGCTGCTGCACTTGGAGTTGTGGGGAGTCATGGCGATGCGGAAATTCTAGAAAAAAGAGTGTTAGCGCGTAGGCAGGTAGTGTTGAGGAAGGGGCACCCAGATACATTGGCTAGTATGAACAGCCTTGCTCAAACATTATTAGCCTTGGGTGACCTTGATGGTGCAAAAAGGCTTCATAAGAAAGAAGTGAGGCTTTGTCGAGAAGTGTTGGGGAAGGATCATCCTGACACGTTGACCAGTATGGGGAACCTGGCTTCAACCTTAAAAGCCATGGGGGAGTATCGTTGCGCGAAAGTGTGTGAGGAGCATGTGCTGGCGCGTTTACAGGCGGTACTGGAAGAGGATCACCCGCATACGCTGACCAGTATGCATAATCTTGCTGCTACGCTAGGAGATATGGATGACCACCCCGGTGCGAAAGCGTACCAGGTGCATGTGCTGGCGCGTAGACAGGTGGTGTTGGGCGAGGATCATCCGGCTACGATCAACTCAGCCTGGAGCCTGTTTATGACATTGTTATCACTGGATGATCAGCCTGCAGCCCAGGCAATATTCCAACGGCATCTGCAATGGCTGCTAACGGTTGATGAATCCGAACTCACCAGCGCCGATCTCCGTAATATCCGTAGTCAATTGCTGCAAATGTTCAATCCGGGGAGTCACTCATGACTACCCCCCTCTGCTTTATCCTGATGCCCTTCGGTACCAAGCCCGCTACCCACGGCAGCGGTAAAATCCATTTTGATCTGATCTACCAACAAATCATCGAACCCGCCATCAGAGCCGCCGGTCTGGAGCCGATTCGGGCGGATCAGGAGATGGTGGGTGGGCTGATTGATAAGCCGATGTTTGAGCGGTTGTTGCTATGTGACTATGCGGTGGCGGATCTGACCACGGCGAATGCCAATGTGTTTTATGAGCTGGGGGTGCGTCATACCCACCGTCCGGCGGCGACGGCGCTGGTGTTTGCGGCAGACCAGGGGGCGTTGCCGTTTGATGTGAACAGTTTGCGCGGTTTGCCTTACCAGCTGAATGCTGAGGGTAAGCCTGCCCAGCCGGAGCAGGATGCCCAGGTGCTGACGGAAAAGCTGCTGCATTTTCGTAAGGCGGCGGATCAGCCTTATACCGATAGCCCACTGTTTCAGCTGCTGGACAACTTCCCCGATATTCAGCGGCTGAAAACCGATGTGTTTCGTGACCAGAGCCGTTACTGCCAGCAGGTGAAAGATAAGTTGGCGGCGGCCCGTGGCCTGGCGCTGGAGGATAAAAAGCTGGGCTTACCGGCGGTGCAGGCGGTGGCGGATTCGCTGGAAAACCTGGTGGAACAGGAGCTGGGGGTGCTGGTGGATCTGCTGCTGTCCTGGCGGGCCGTGGATGGCTGGAGCCAGATGGTGGATCTGGTGGCGGTGATGCCAAAAGCATTGCAGCAGACGGTGCTGGTGCAGGAGCAGTATGGTTTTGCCCTGAACCGTGCGGGCCAGCATCGCGAAGCGGAGCGGGTACTTAAAGCGCTGATTGAGCGCCAGGGGCCGTCCAGTGAAACCTGCGGCATTCTGGGCCGGGTGTATAAGGATCGCTGGCAGCAGTCGCGGAAGCAGGGCGTACCGGAAGTGAAGGTGGCCGGACTGTTACAGCAGGCGGTTGAGTGTTATCTGCAGGGCTTTGAAACCGACTGGCGTGATGCCTATCCGGGGATTAACGCGCTGACGCTGATGGAGCAGTGCAGCCCACCTGACCCTCGGCGTATCGCGCTAAATCCGGTGGTGAGCTATGCGGTGCAACGGCGAATGGCAGCAGGCCAGGCGGATTACTGGGACCATGCCACGCTGCTGGAACTGGCAGTGCTGGCCGGTGATGCTAAAGCGGCCGAGCAGGCGTTATCGGTGGCGCTTGCTTTGCAGCGTGAGGGCTGGGAGTCGGGAACCACGGCGGATAATCTGCAGCTGATCTGTGATTGTCGGCAGCAGCGCGGGGAGGATGTTGACTGGCTGCGGGCGTTGATTGATGGGTTGCGGTATTCGGCTTGAGCTTGGAAAATTATGGTTTTGTGCGAGGTTCTTCCCGGTGAGGACACCGGTCCCACAGGGGCTGGCGCATTGGTGTTGTTTTGAGTGGTGTCAGTTGGTTGCTACACACTCAGGGAGATAAGGGGATAGTAATGATGTCTCCGATACGCTGTTTGCTATGGACAGACATAACCTTCGACATAATGTCGGGTTCAACGGCTTTCACCCCTTCGAGATCTGCCAAGTATGCGTACCCAACGTAGTCAGCCCTCATGTAACTGCCCCCTCGCAGGCCAGGATAATATTTACAAAGCTGGGACTTTCCATAGATGTAGGCCACTTGCTAAGAAAATCAGTTGAAGTGCTTATTTCTATAGCGTTTATTTTTTGATTTAACAAGCTCTAATTTCGATACGTGGTGTGAGTCTCAGATCAGAAGAGCGCCGGGGCGTGCAGTTTGTCAGGCTAGCGTGTGGGACAGCTGTCCCCAGCTGGAAGCTCTTAGGGCTGGCAAGTTGCTGTGCGGGGTTCTTCCCGGTGAAGATTTATGCACCGCAGGGTGCACCGGTCCCACAAGAGCTGGCGCATGTACCGAGTTGTGTTGTGGGACAGCTGTCCTCAGCTGGAAGCTCTTTGGGGCTGGCAGGTTGTTGTGCGAGGTTCTTCCCGGTGAGGATTTATGCCCGCAGGGTGCACCGGTCCCACAGGTGCGGCTACATGGCTCTAGCTGGCGTAGCGGTGGGGCTGGCTCGGTCTGTAGGTATGGAGTAGTGAATCGGCTGGCGGCACGAGGTGCTTCCCGGTGGGGACGTAGATTCCACAGGAAGTCAGTGTTTGGAGTAATGATGGGATGGTACGGGGAAATAGATGATGAACGCTGATCGTTAGCAGGCTGAGGCAGTTACGTATGGCTTTATTTTTATTGTTCCGGCAACTGTTTCGGGTATCAGTCTGTTAACGATCAGCGTCTAAACCTCATTGTTATTTTTGTTCGAGGCAGCTTGTGCTTGCTGTCGTCCACCTGTTGTTATTTTTATTGGTAGTGTGCGCAGCAGCGCGTCTTTCGTTGTTGTACGTAGTTATATAGCGAACCTTGTGCCACTTTTTATAACTTGTTGTTATCTAAGAGTTTTGTTTTTATCTGTTAGTTTTCATAGCCAATCTGTTACCTGTTTTGTGACGAGACTGTTACCGGGTGCGCAGTCTGTATGGGTCTGGTTGGGTAGTACGGTAACACTGTCACAGTTGTTACCCTGGCTTGCGGGCGGGTAACGATTGACGGGGATGCTACCGGCCAGGTTGGAATGACTGGTGGGTAAAGTGTGATTGCGGTGGTGGAGCGATCGGGTGCGGGAGGAAAAAAGTGGGCTCTGAATCTGAACCAGCTGTACTGCTCCGGCTGCTTTTTATTTTTATTGTCTGCCTGGCAGTCTGCCCAGCTCGCTCAGATTCAGTGCCCTGAAGTCCTGTGTTATTTTTATTCAGGACGGTGCGTGTCTGCACCAAGCTATATAGCAGGAGGCGTGCCTGTTTTTGTAACTATCTGAAAAATAAAAGAAAAACATATTTTTAAGATAGTTTTGGTGGCTGTGGCGGGTTGTTGGTACAGCGTGCTGCACTGATTTGACCCTGAATTTTGTGCGGTTGCACAGCGTTGGCGCAGAGCCGGTGCTTCGGGCTGTGAATAAGAGGCGGGTGGGTGTGCAGGCCTGAGTCTGGCTCAGGCCTGAGCAGCAGGGCTCAGTCTTTGTTGATGCGGGCGCTCAGGGCCTGGAAGCGGGCTTCCAGCCGGTCGGCATCATCGCGGAGGGTGTCAACGGCGTTGAGGAAGTCTTCCACCTGGGCGCGGTGTGGTAGCAGGTCGCTTTCCTCTTTCAGGTATTCCTGCAGGTTTTCCATCAGGCTGTTACCGGCGGTGCGGTATTGATTGCCTTTAAAGCTGAAGAACCCGGCCAGCTGGTGGGCGGGCAGATCACCGATCAGGCCTGCCAGTTTTGCTTCCCAGTCGAAGTGGCTGGCGCTGAGGATATGCTGCAGCTGGGTGGCCAGGCCGTTGTTGCCGGTCACGCTGATACCGTTGCCGAACATGGCATCGGCTTTGTCCGGGCTGCTGAGCAGGCGGATAAAGTCGCTGGCGGTGCCTGTCAGGGTCACATCGGCGTCGAGCCCCAGCTGGCTGTGCAGCTGCAGGCCGTCGGCGTTGGGCAGGATGGCGAAACGCAGGTCGGGCTGGGTCAGCTGGATGGCGATGATTTTGCCTTCCAGCTGGCTCAGTTGCTGCAGGCTGGCAGGGTCGTTACGCAGTACGGCGTTAACGCTCTCTTCAGCCATGGTAAACAGGGTGGAGCTGAGCATATCCAGCATAGCGGCCTCCTGCGTGGCAGCGGTCAGGTAATCAGGGTTTGATGCCGGTGTGCAGGGCAACCACACCGCCGGTCATGTTCTGGTATTTGCAGTTCACCAGCCCGGCCTGCTCCATCATGCTTTTCAGCGTCTCCTGGTCCGGGTGCATGCGGATGGACTCGGCCAGGTAGCGGTAGCTGTCGGCGTCGCCTGCAACCACCTGGCCGATCTGTGGCAGGATGTTGAAGGAGTAGAAATCGTAGGCTTTGGTCAGCAGCGGGTTATCGGTTTTGGAGAACTCCAGCACCATCACCTTACCGCCAGGTTTGAGTACCCGTGCCATGGAACGCAGGGCGGCGTCTTTGTCGGTGACGTTGCGCAGGCCGAAGGCGATGGTGATCACATCGAAATGGTTATCCGGGAAGGGCAGTGCTTCGGCGTTGGCCTGAACGAATTCGACATTGCCGGTTACGCCTTTGTCGTAGAGCTTGTCACGGCCCACTTTGAGCATGGAGTCGTTGATATCGGCCAGTACGACTTTACCGGTGGGGCCGACCAGGCGGGAGAAGCGCATGGTCAGATCGCCAGTACCACCGGCGATATCCAGCACGTTCATGCCACGGCGTACACCGCTCTGTTCGATGGTGATCCGTTTCCAGAGGCGGTGGACGCCACCGGACATCAGGTCGTTCATCAGATCGTATTTACCGGCAACCGAGTGGAATACGTCGGCAACGCGCTTCACTTTGTCTTCGGATTTTACCTGTTCGTAGCCAAAATGGGTGGTCTGATCTTTGTTGTGTTCGGACATGATGGGATCGGTCTTCAGGCTGGAAAGTAGAGCCGCCATTGTAACGCTGTCTGGCGGTTTTGTCTTTTTATCGCGGAGCTTATCTGCGGGCGGGTGCTGTTGCCCGATCAGCCGCGGGCAATCATCCCGCCGTCGCGGCTTTCACCGGCGTCGGCCAGCTGCTGCAGATAGTTGTCCCAGTATTCCTGCTGGCGGTGGGCCAGGTCGTGCAGGTATTCCCAGGTGTACAGGCCGCTGTCGTGACCATCGTCGAAGATCAGCTTGAGGGCGTAGTTGCCTGCGGGCTGGACCCCGGTGAGGGCGACAAACTTTTTACCCGTCTGCAATACGCCGTTGCCGATGCCGTGACCGCGCACTTCAGCGGAGGGGGAGAGTACGCGGAGGAATTCGGCGGGCAGCTCGAAACTGCCATCGGCGTAGATCAGTTCCAGGGTGCGGGATTTCTTGTGCAGCTTGATATCGCTTGGTAATGGAATCTGGCTCATGGTGGGCTCCAATGAGGTCGATCGGTTCCCACGCAGAGCGTGGGAACCAGAGGCGTGTCTTACAGAATGTAGTGGCTCAGGTCTTCGTCCTGGGTCAGTTCTGTCAGGTATTTGTCGACGTATACCGCGTTGATTTCAACGGTGGCACCGTTGGCATCGGTGGCGCTGAAGGACAGTTCTTCCAGCAGGCGTTCCAGCATGGTGTG
>Ga0193951_1000546_pt1 | contig 16990 bp, 16 predicted proteins | sample BB_2_MG_FD_140370 | JGI IMG/M metagenome (GOLD analysis project Ga0193951, IMG submission 140370) | Microbial mat bacterial communities from the Broadkill River, Lewes, Delaware, United States - BB_2_MG | ecosystem: Environmental > Aquatic > Freshwater > River > Microbial mats | place: USA... | reverse complement strand
AGTACTTGTAGTTATAGTAGAAAATTTGATAAAAAAAAGATGGAAGAGTTATATCTAAATAAGAACTTAATACTTTTTAATGATAGTGAAATAGAATATTTATGGAATATTCTACTTCAAGGTCTTTAAACTCCTTTAAAACCCCATTCTAAACCCATATAAGCACTATTTTATGGTGCTTAACTATCTAGAATATTCTGATACAATCTGAAATACTCTCAAAAAAAGTATACAAATTAGTATACATTATCTAACTTTTTTGTGATAGAATACACTATATATAATTTATTTTAAAGGTATTAAAATGAGTAAGAAAATTAAATCTGAAAAATATAGAGGGGTATACTATGTAAAAAAAGGTTCTAACTCTAAAGATTGGATTTATTATTGCAAATTTAGGTGGAGAAATAAACTTTATAACTATAGAAATTTAACAGAAGAATTTAGTGTAACAAGTGAAAAACAAGCAAGTGAAAAAATTTCTATTCTAAAAAATGAAGCAAAAAAAGCACTTGAATTGGGTTTACCAAATCCACTTGAAAGACAAAAATTAAGACAAATTGAAAAATCTAAAGAAATAAAAAAAGCTGCAAAAAGAACAATCAATGAACATTGGGAAGTTTTTGATGCAGATTATAAAAGAAAAAAATCTAAGCATACATATGATTTATATAGCAATTTTTATAATTTATATATTAAAGATGAACTTGGTGAAATGTATCCATCTGATGTTAAATCAATTCATATAGATAAAGTTTTATTTGAAACATCTTTAAAAGACACATCTGATCCTTATAAAAGTTTATTAAAAAGATTACTTAGACCTATTTTTGATAAAGCTATTGGAGATGGAGAAATGACAAATAGCCCTATTGAAAGCTATAAATTTGATTTAAAACTAAAACCTAAGAGAAAAAAAATTTCTAGAAAAACAAAACTATCTCATTTAGAAATAGCAAGAAAAATATATAACCAAATTCCTAAATATATTTCCCAATATATAAACCAAAGAGAAGAATGGCAACAATTAATGTATCTTCAATTACTAACAGGAAAAAGATATGGCGAATTATTTGAGTTAACAGCTGAAAATATAGATTATGAAAATAAAAGAATTAATTCATTTGAAGATATTTCAAAAACTGATATTGCATCATCAATTCCTATTCCTGATGAATGTCAAGATTTTATTTTAAATATACAAGCTGGAAAAATTTTTAAAGAAATTAAAAAAGGGTCTTATTATGGAGTATTTCAAAGACTAAAAACTAATGCACTTGGAAGAGAGTTGGATTTTGAACTTACAGCTCATGATACAAGAAGTTTATTTATTTCAACACTTTCAGCATTAGGTGAAGATTCTAGAAAAGTAGATTATATGCTAGATCACAAACAAAATACTGAAGAAATTATTCATTTCTACTTAGATTTAAGTCAAGAGTCTTGTGATAAAGCATTTAAAAGATATTGGAATGCGCTGCGTAATAAATAAGATAGCCACTTAACACTAATCCTTAAATTACAACTATAATATTTTCAATATTATTTATCTATATATTATATATAGGTTTAAATAGTAAATAAAGAAGAGATCAGTGTATATATAGCAATTGTATTTGATTGATTTATCAGTCAAATATTAAGTATCTAGTTTTTCTTTATCGTGAAAGAAATTTGATTTTTTTGTAAAAAAATTTAATCTCTTTCCCTTAAGGATTAATTTCAAGTGTCTCTTTTTTACAAATTCTTTTAAAAACTTTCAATACTAGTTATTCTGCATTATCTACTAACTTAAAATATTTCTCTATAAAGTCAATTGACTTTAAAAAAGGAGAAATATTATGAACAATGAATTAACATATCAAGCTTTTAAAGACAAGCTATTTGTAGATGCCAAAGTATGGTACGATAGCTATAAAAAGGCTACAAGTAATAAAGATGATTTATTAAATGAAAAGTATAAATATAAATATGATTACACCAGAAATAGATTATACAATAGAGCAAGAAATCTTTTATCAAATCATATCTGCAAATTTGATATTAATGAAGAGATACTCAATAGTATTATAGATAAGATTGATTTTTTTATAAATCATGTTTACTCAAATGAAATCTTAAGAAAAGCACATATTAAAGATAAAAATCAAAGAGCATATGCAAAAAGAACAAATCAAAATCTATCTCAAATATTGACAAGAAAAGAAGTTGGGCAAATCACCAAACAAAGGCAAGTAGCAAAAGGAAAAGATACAAAAGAAAAAGTTATTCAAGTAATGGATCTTATAACAAAAAACAATGAAAAAATTACTGTTAAAAAAGTTCAAGCATATTTAGAAGAAGTATTCAATAAAAAACTAGGTTTAACTCAGTGCAAAAAATATGTTAAAGAGATTAAACTTGAAAATATGCAAGGTTCTTAAAATATGAGAAATTATATTAGTGTTAACCTTATGACTCATAATAAGTCAAAATTAAGTTTATTAGAAAGCCATAATAAATACAGAGAAAACATTCCTTACTTATTAAATGAAGAGGATAGATTAGAGAACTATTCAGAAACTTTCAATCTAAGTGAAGATGTAGTTCAGATGATTAATGTTTCATCAGGTACATATGAAGAGAATTTAAGAAATTTTTATGCTTCATATAAAAAAGGAAGTCCTTTAAAATATAACTTTGATTACTTAGAAAAGATGAAAGAACAACAATATAAAAACAAAGGTAAAAAATGTTATCAAACTAAGCAATTAATAGAGATTGTAGTTAGTTTATCAAACGAACAAACAGAATATTATATTAAGCAAGGTATAGATATAAATCAAGGTTTTAAAAAATTGGTCCAAGAATTAAAATCAATGAATATAATATGTCTAAGTTTAGATAGCCATTTCGATGAAGGAGTTTATCTTGATAAAAACAGTTCTAATAAAGATAAAAAATCTCATAGAAAAAACCACCATTGCCATATAATCGCATATAATTATGATTTTATAAATCAAAAATCTATCGCATCAAACTTTAGAAAAAAAGATTATAGAGCATTACAAACATTAGCAGAGAAATCCTTCCAAAAAGTTGGACTTGATTATAAAAGAGGTATTTCAAAATTAATTACTAATAAAAAACACCTTCACAGAGAAGAATTTATTCAAAAGAAAAAAAGTGATGAACTTAAAAAATTATTTGCTGAATTAGATTCAACAAAGAAAGATTTAAAAGAACAATATACTCTTATAAATACTCAGAAAAACACCTTAAAACAATTAAGAGCAAAACTTGATAAACAAAGCAAACTTTACAAAAATTTAAGCTTTGATATTAAGGACCTTCAAAAGCAAGAAAAAGCAAAAAGAGAAGAGCATAGAACCTTAGATTCAAAAATAAAAAAATTAAAATCTAACATTGAAGAAGAAAAAGTAAATATATCTGATTCAAAACAGTGGTATGAGGAAATGAAACTAGGTGTAAAAGAGTTTATAAAGCAACACACTATCAAAGAGAACAACTCTTTCAAAATAAAGTCTATGAATGAGTTTTATAAAGAATTAGTTGATTTAATAAACTATGTATCTAATTTTGATTTAAAGCTTGAAGAACTAGAGAAATTAAAGTCTATTAACTATGTACTAAAAGATAAGATTAATAGTTTAAGTACTAGCAATGAAGATTTACTATTGCAATTAGAAAAACTTTCTGAATATGAAAGTAAAATCGATACCTTAATTTTAGCTAAAAATCATCTTGAAGAAGAGAATTATGAGTTAAAACAATTTATTAAAGATAAGCATTTACAAGAAGATTACAACTCTTTTATTTCTTCTATTAAAAAAAGAGAGTTAACTCAAATGAATAGGTAAAAGTAGTTCTAGTGCCGAACACAGATTGTTAAGATTTTTAATCTATAACCCCAAAATTTACGAAAGTAAATTAGCTATTTATAGCGAAATGGGCCAGACACTAGAACTACTACATATTTTGTAAGGAACTAAAGAAAAACCTTTATATATTATCTAAAGCAAATGTATCCAATTCAATAATCTCAATCGTATATTTTACTTCATCATTTTGATCTTTAAAGAAAGTTAATATTTCATATTTATCACTTCCTTTATCTCTTTCTAAATCAAGAACATACTTTTCTAATTTTCGATTATATCCCTCAGAGTATACTTTTATCTGCTCATTACTTGAATAATCAATTCTATCCTTCAAACTAAAAATAACTTCAAATGATTTAACTTCATCTGTAAGTAACCTTACAATTTCATCTTCAAAAGTGGCTTGAATTTTAGAATCTGAACCATATCCTCTAACAGAATGAGTATATACATCTTCCAGTGTAAAATTGGAAAAAGTGTTATTTGAAATTTTATAGTCTACTTTCAATTTATTTTTATCATTTCTATAATATTTAGAAACACTATAAAAGAATGAATTTCTTCCTATGTCACTAGCCATTTTCAAAAAATTATATGGAGATATTAATATCTTCTCATAATTAAACACTTTTTCTATTTTTCCATATACTCCTACAACTCTACCTTTTTTAGATAATAAATATGTTTTTGGAGCTGGTGGTTTTGCAATCAACGAAAGTGGAACATAATAAGCATTATCAATTTGATTATTAAACAAATGAATTCTATCTAATATAGAATTATCTTTATTTGATTCTATACCTTTAGTATGAAAAAAACTATATTGTAAGTCTTCTATCTTATCAAAAGAAAAAATTGAAGAATCTAAAGGATTAAACATATGCCTTGATAGTTCAACAGCATATTTAGATTTCAATTTTCTTGCATACCTTGATGGTTCAGTCCTATTAAAAGATAGATTATCATTAACTTTTTCTCTAGCATATACAGGAAATGTTTTATAGAGATCATTTAAAAAATCAGATTTTTTTGTAAATTCTGTTACTAGATTTGCTCTTGTACCACAAGCATAATTATGTCCTTTATTACAAGCTTTAGTAAGTAACTTCATAGCTTTTTCTATGTCTCTTTTTTCTAACTTATATGCATATATTGCACCAGCCGCATAAAGAGAATAAGAACTATCATCTTTTTCAAAGTACTCTAGTGCTTTTTTGTATTTCTTTAATTCTACAAGTTTCATTCCTATATTATAGTTATTCGTTTTTTTATTATCTTTAGAATGAACATTATTCGTATTTGTAACTTCAGATTTTTCTTTATTTAGTTCATCTTTATAATATGTAGTTAATTTATCATTTTCGATATTCATAACTAATAATCTATCATTTTGATTCTTCTTAGTTAACTCCATATTTAACTTCTTTGTTTCAAAATTAATATTGGCAGATAAGTAATCACCTACTTCAATATGATCTAATGCATTCATCATGTTTTTATCAAGTTTATATAAACTTAAATATCTATATTTATCCTGAATTTTTTCAGTTGACTTTACACCTACTAAACCAAAAACTTCACTGTTTTCTTTTATTTTTTCTACTGTTCCCACATATGTATACTCTTTTGCATCAACAAATGTTATTAAAAACAATACTCCTACTAAACATGAAGATATAAATCTTCTAATAAATAAGCTCATTTCAATTTACCCTTGTATTTTTATTACTACAATAATAACAAATTTATGTTTTTATAAGTATGAAAAATAAACTAATTTCTTATATATTTGATATTTTTTACTATAAAGTGTTTTTAGATTTTAAATTTACTTAAAATGAAGAGTATTCAAATAAAAAGGATACAAGTATGAAAAAACTACAAGAGGAACTAAAAAAAGTTCAGTTAACAATAGATAATGATATTTACTTTTGTAAATATGAAAATAAGACAAAATTAAGTTTAAGAAAAGAGTTTATTGAAAACGCAATTGAATCAAGTAAATTAGAAGATTTAGTTATGTTTTTAGCTACTAATATATTTCAAGATGAAAACTTTTATAAAAAACAAAAGATAATAGCTTTAACAAATGCAGTTAAAGATTTAAAGGCATATGTTAATAGCCAAGAAAGATATAATTTAAATCTAGTTATTAGAAACTTAAAAAGCTATCATAAGATAGAAAAAGAAGAGAAACATTTCATTTTAAAAGATGAAAGAATGTTTATTATTCAAGCTTTAATCAAAGTTGCCTTTTCTGGTTCATTTCATCATATTTTATTAGATATGTACAATTTAAAAAAGGCTTAATTATGATATTTTTAATAATAAGTTTACTAAGAGATTACAAATATAAGGTAAATGAAGATAACTGTTCTCAATTTATCCAAGATTTAATTTATAGAATTGATGCTGACCAAAGAGAACAAGTAAAAGATGTAAAAAAGTTAATGATGGAAGATAAAGAGAAAAATAATGATATAGATAAGGAGATGGGAAGATAAAGAAGAACTAGTTCAATAAAAAGAAAGTAAAAGATGATAACTTCGGTATTTCTTCGGAATTTTTAGTAGCTATAATTAATTTTGAACTATTTTTTGTTCTGTACATTTTACCATTTAGTAATCTAAAGCTTGAATCTACAAAATCTTTTAATTCGGATTCTGATGTAAAATCATATTGATAAAACTCGTATTCTTCATTCAAATAAATTATGAAATTCTCTCTAAATTTATCTTTACATTCTTTTCTAAAGTCTTCAATTTTAAAAGTATTGAAAATTGTATAAGACTTTAATACAAAAAGAAAGTTAATATTATAATGATGAACAAATAAAGTATCTCTATCAAATAATCTTTCAGGAAAATGATATGATGAATTAATTTTTCCATTTGCAGAAACTGCAGCTTTATCATAATTCATATCAGGATAAATTCTTCCTTCAATAAAGAAGTTTGGAGAAATATTATACCCTTCGGTTATATCATCTCTATATCTAAGTTTTGAAGTAGATGTTTTTTTATCATTAAGTAAATTAATATTAAATTGAATAACATTTCTAGCATAAGTAAATTGTTTATATATTGATTCTTCACCAATTTTATTTCCAATTTTATAGTATTTGGAATCACCAATATAAAAAATATTTTCAGTATCAGACAATAAAGAATCATATTCAAATAAATGATCAACTATCTTCCCATCTTGTTGATTTTTTAATTTTTTAAAATCTGTATTCTCTAAATTATCTGAAAATAATTTATCAATCATGTCCTCAAAAATAACATGATATTTACTTACAATTAAGAACTCTTCATTCTTTTTAGATGCACTAGTATTGGAATCTAGATTAAAATATAATTCCATAAGTTTGTAAATTTTCAATAGTGTATCTGAAAAATATTTGTACTTAATTTTTTTGAGAATTTTAGGAGCATTAATTATCAATTTCTTATATGCTTTACCTGTATAAATAGTATATATATTGTCAATGTTTACATTAAATTTATACTCTTGTTTTAGGTAATTTAAAACAGAATAAAAAATAGTTAGTAATGTTTCTTCAGAATCAGTGTATTTCTTTTTATTATACGATTTAATATATATAGGGTCATTATTCTTATCTAAAAAAGGTAAAGTTTTATTTATAGTTTTTTGCCAACTAGTTTTTCTATGTTGCTGGGATTTATGTTGCTTTTCTATGAATAAGATAGTATTTCTATTTTTTTTATGAAAATTTATAATATTTAATACAATATCAATATATGAGTATTCATCTTTACTAATATTACTATTTAAAATAATTGAATCTCTTTCTGATAATAAGTCAGTAGAATAATGTCTATTTCTATATTCAATCAAACTTTTATAAAATAGAATCAATAAATATTTAAATTGATTTAACTTAACTTTATCTTTAATTTGATTTTCAAAATCTGGTTTAATTAAATCAAGTTTATCATATTCAAATAATACCTTTTTGTTTTCATCAATAAAAACTTTTGGAAGAATATATACAACTTCTTTATTAACAAATGAATAATAATAACCAACATAATCAATTATTGATTTTGTACCATTTTGTTTACAAAAACCTAAATCAATAATATCTTTTATATCTGAAGTATTATAATCCTCACCTTCTATTAGAATTTTCATTATTCTACTTCAGTTTCAGTGTCTTCTTCATTTTCTATTTTCTTTAAATCTAAATTATTCAAAAATATATATTCAATAAGTTCAGAATTATTATTATCAGTAAAGAAATGTTCATAAGTTAAAAATTCACCATTCTTAATAAAAATTGTCTCTTCTTCATCTTTGAATACATCATTCCATAAGTAAAACATAACTTTGTTAATAAAAGTTTTTTCATTGATTATATTATCAGTATTTTTTGCATTAATAAACCAATTACCTACTTGTTTATCTTGACTATGTGTAGCTTTTAATATTCTTTGATTAACTTCTCTTAAAAAATCCAACCATTTATATTCTGAACCTGAATTCAAAGAAATTACAAAATTAGAATCACTTTTTAATGGGTCATATTCAATTGGAACATATTCCCAATCCCATCTTCTTTTAAAAGCACTATCCATAGGAAATAAAGATTGATCTGAAGTATTCATAGTTGCAACAATTGATAAATTAGAAGGTAATTTCAACATTCCATTTTTGATCCCCTCTAGTCCATCATCTATTAATTTTTTATTTAAATAAGTTTTTAAATCTTCACTAGCAGTAATTTCATATTTACTTTTTCCATTTTCATCTCTATCAAGAAGTTGAAATAAATCACCAAATATTTCTGCACAATTTCCTCTATTAATTTCTTCTATTTGTAAATAGTAATGATTTTTTGAATTATTCCATGCTTTAACATAAATATTTGTAAATATTTGGGGTACAAAACTATATTCAATTTTATTTTCACCATCTTTTTCAACCATTATAGGTTTATATCCACCTACAAATGAATTATAATCAAACTCTGGGTGAAATGTAGTTTTCTCAACAAATTCTTTTTGAGTTTCAATATTTGCATTTGTTTTAATATCTGCAGCATATGATTTCCCTGTACCAGGAGACCCAAAAAATATTATATTTTCAGCATAAATAGAAGTAATATCTTCATTTTCTATATTAAAATCATAAGTTGTTTCATCTTTAGAAATATCCATTTTATGAACTAAAACTTCTTTATCGTAACCAATTTTATATATTCTATAAGTATCATCACCTTTAAACTTTGCAATTGAAAAAAAGTCATTAGCCTTAAGCTGTTTAGTTTTAAATAATTGAAGAGCATCTGTAAATGTCATATGAACATACTCATAACCATTCTGTAATCCAGGTCTTAATACAATATTTCCTCTTTTGTTATCTATAGTAGCCTTTAATTTATATCTGATTTGACTGTTATATTCATTACGACAAACTATTGGAAAAAAATTTTTTACTTTATCAACGTTTAGTTGAAAAGCCCTATTACCTTCAATAGAATTGGCTTTTGCTTCAATTACCAATAAAGAAACAATACTACCTAAATTATCTGATGTAATTAATTTAGAAACTACTTCTTTAAAAACTGCATTATCTTTATACTCGATTATTGCCATTAGTTTTCCTTATAATTATTAAAAAAATGATTCAAAACGCTTTTTACCATTGATACGGGGACAGAATTTCCTATTAATCTATATTGACAAGAATAAGATAAATTTAATTGTTTAGCTATACTTTCAAAATAATCAGGAAAACCTTGTAATCTAAAACCTTCCAAAGGTGTTATTCTTCTTATAATATCATTTTCTAAACAAACACTATTGTTACTTGTTGGTATATCTGAGTTAATATAATGTTCGCTAAAATAATTATCTTGATTTGCTCTATGCCATTTATGCATAGATGCTGTTATAGGTCTTGCAATCAAATTATCTATATCAACATTACCTTGCCATTTATCATTTTTATACAGTACAGTTTTTCTAGTTTTTTCTGGAATAATATGTCGTGTATCTTTATTGTTTTTTTCTAATAAATGCCAAGTTGTTGGATACTTACAAGTTTTTAAGTCTATCTCAGGAGGAACATTTAATTCTCTTTTATCAAATAAATCAGCCCTAACTCCACAAAAAAACATTCTTCTTCTATTTTGAGGAACACCATAATTTTTTGCATTTAAATCCCATAAATGAAGATGATAACCATCAGAAATATTTTCTAATGCATCTTTCATTTCAGAAATTAAACTTCCTTTTTTAATTGTAGAAATTTTTTGAACATTTTCTAAAATAAAATATTTTGGTTTATAATATTCAAGTAAATTTAAAATAGTATAAAATAATTTTCCTCTTTCATCATTTAATCCTTTTCTATAACCAATATTTGAAAATGATTGACAAGGAAAACCTGCAAAAAGTAAATCAAAAGGTTTCAATTCTATACTACCTGTTTCTTTTGTTTTTATATTAGTTGCATCTTCTATTTCAATTGAGTCTTTAATTTTATGTGCCTCTTCATAAAATAATCTAGCTTGTTTATCTATTTCACAATATCCTATATGTTCAAAACTTAAATTGTCAATCTTTATTTCTTTCATAGCTTGATGAAAACCACCAATACCAGAGAACAAATCAAAATATTTAATATTATTCATATATCTCATCCAACATTTTTTTTAATCCTAATCCAATAATATTTGCAATTAGTGGACTTACTGCATTTCCAATTTGTCTATACCATTCATTAGGTGTACCTGTGAAAAAATATGTATCTGGGAATCCTTGAATTCTTGCTGCTTCTCGAGGAGTTAAACCTCTAGATGAATAAGGATGTATATACATATGACAATCATAATACATGTGTGCAGTTATTGTTTTTGATATTTCTTTTCTTTTTAATTTAAAAAATTTATCTTTAAACATATGTGCTCTATCAATATAAGGATTAATATGTGAAATATTAGAAGAAGTTGAATTATCTCCTTCATCTAATAAACTATAAATTTCAATATCTCTATCATTATTATATTTTGACTTATGATTTAATAATGGAAAATTTAATTTTCCATTATTTATTAATTTTGCATAATCACTATCAAATTTCATTTCTTGTGAGAATGTATAACCCCAGTCACTAGATTCTTTATATGTTGCATTTTTTACTGTCTTAGCCTTTAATACAGGTAGGTCTTTAATTGCATCCTCTAAAACAAAATTTTGATTATTCAATAAATGATTATTTAAATTAGTTTGAAAAATTTCAATCAGTTTATCATATTTACTATCATGCTTCAAGTTTATACCAATAAAAAAAACTCTTTTTCTATTCTGAGGAAATCCAAAATCTTTAGTATTTAATAAATATGGTTTCATAATATATCCATTATCTAAAAAATCTTTTTCTATTTTTTCTTTATATTTCAATAATCCTTCAACATTTTCCATCAAAACTAAATCAGGTTGAACATTAGAAACAACTTGAATAAAGTATTTATATAATTCATTTCTTTCATCATTTTCTTTTTTTTGTTTATTAGCATTACTAAATCCTTGACAAGGAGGACCGCCAACAACTAAAGGAGCATTAATATTTAATAACTCATGGTTCTTTTTAATGTCAGTTGTTAATACTTGATTCTCATTTAAATACGGTCTATTAAAAATATAAGTATCAGTAGCTGTTTTATATGAATCTAAAGCTAAAATAGGAAATAAATCAGATTTTTCTAAACCTAAAGACAATCCTCCTGCTCCACAAAATAAATCTACAAAATTATACTTATTTTTGCAACTTTCAAAATACTTATATTCTTTTTCAAAATATTCTATAAAAATATTTTTTATATCATTTTTTAAAAAACTATCTTTTATTGAATTATCAACTATATGAATTTTTTTTAAATTATTATTCAATAATTCTAATTGTTTAATATATTTTTTCAATAATTAACCTTTCTTATAAACAATTTGAATTTTATCTAAAAAAAAATTAACAGCTTATTTTTAAATAGCCAAAACTAGTTGGCCATTTTTTCCTTTTCTTTAGTTCTTACAGTTTCACAACCATACTTACTTTTAATCTCTTCAAGAGATTTTTCTTTAGGGTTTCGCCCTTTCATTTCTCCATAGTACCACATCTTTTTTTTAGATGCCCATTTAAAATTTAGTTCCTTAAGATTATCTTTAATTGATTTAGTATCACCACTTAACCAAATCCAAGAACCAACAACTTCAATAATTATATTTTCATAATGTAGAATTTGAGAAATGATTTTTTCTAACTCTAAATCGAACTTAGTTTCATTTGAAAAGTAAATACCATTTTCTAAAATATTATTGTAAATACTATTAAGCATTTTAAAAAGTTCATCAGAACCACCAGCATCAGGATGAAGTTTTTTTGCTAATTGCTTATATATCTTTTTAGCTTCATTAATGCCCTCTATACCTTTAAAATGCTCTTCTATTTGTAATTGTGTCATATTATCTATCCTTTAAAAAATTTACCTTTTTTGAAAATTTTTGAGGGTTTTGTCTTTATCTTATTTTTAATTTTAGAAAATAAAACACCTCTTTTAATCTTTTTAAGGTTTTACCTCTTTCGTTAGTTTCATCGGGTTTTGTAGGAATGTAAGGATTTAATTTTCTCTTAGAGTAAAATACAAAGTATTTATACTTTTCTTTTAATCTCATAGAACAATTTGATAGAGTGTAATGATAAAAAAACTGGAACTAATTTAAAGTGGTACTTGAAAAGATTTTATAAGAATCGTTTGTTTTTGTTGTGGAACAAAAATTAAAAAGCTTTATTAAAAATGGGATATTTGGAACAAATGTGAGAAAAAGCCTTCCTTTTAAGGGGTCATTTTGGCTACAAATGCCCCCCTTGTATATAAAACATCAAAGAAAAATTTCTATGTGTTTTAACTTATTTTATATTCAATATATAATCAGATGCAGATTTTTTACTATTAAAAATTCTTTCTATTCTGTTATTTGCCCAAACAATTGACTCATCTTTTGAATTTTTGGTAATTTTATATTGTATATTTTTTAATTTTGAAGCTTCAAATGTTACATAATATAATTCTTTTTTTGCATTAATTGTTTCAAAAGTACCACCAATTAAATCCATAAAATTTTCTAAAGATTCAATTCCCCATCTTGAATTATTAAATAAATGACTATCTATAAATGTGTCTTCAATGAATTGTTCAAATACATTAGAAACCTTATCATAACCACCACCTGATGCAAAATATTTTGTTTTTAAATCATTAATAAATATTCTTACACCATAACCATCAGCAATTCTTGTTGTTTTTAATTTAATTTCAAATTCTTTTTTCATAATATTTCTCCTAGTTTTTCAATTTGTAATAACTCTTCTTCTAAATAAAAATAGTCCCTATTATTAACTAAATCTTCATTCATACAAAAATGTCCCAAATATTCAAATTGGTCTTTAATAAAACCTTTTAAAGTTTTATTTTTAGAATATTCTCCCCAATTTATTGCTCTATCAAGTAGTTCACAATAATCAGGAATATATTTAGGTAAAGAAAAATACTCAATATCATAATCTGGAGAATATTCATTATTTTGCATACACCATACTTCATTAGTTTCTAAGTCAATTGCAACTTTATGTCCATATTGAAAATTAGTATAACCACCATTTTCAATTATATATGCTAACCATTCGGCATCAAAATAATCTTTGAAATTTTTTTCAATTACATCAACATCAATTTTTTTCATCATTTATCCTTATTTGAATTTTTTTAATATTTCTACAAAAATTGCTTCCAACTTTTGCACCACAATCGAATTACCAGCCATCATTTGAATTTTAGTTCTACTCATTCCAATCTCTTTTAGTTTGTCATAAGTAGAATTCTCAAATCCCATCAACAATAGCTGCTCTCTTGGAGTTAGGAACCTGTAAGGTGCCTTATCTCCATTAATATTTATATTTTCCTCCTCGTTATTTATTAATTTTCCATTACTATCACAAAATGCGATTCCTGCATTAGGCCATCTATCTTGCTTTGTAGTAATTGTTTGGCAATATTCCCTATCATTTAATTTTTTAGATTTTTCAATCCATTTAATTCTGCTAGGGGTAAGGTTTGGCATTACCTCTTTATACTCATCAACTAATTCATCATTATCAAGGTCTAAAAAGTCATTAAGTACTGGACAAATTTCTTGACCTTGAACTTCAATCTCTTCTGTTCCTTGTAATTCAGAAATACAAAATGCTCTTTCTCTACTTTGAGGTATGCCAAAATCTTTTGCATTTAAAATCATTGTTGAGTTTTTATAACCAAGACTTTCAAGAAAATCTTCAAATTTTTGCCAATCTTTTTTGTACTTTTTAAATAGGTTTTTTACATTTTCCATCAGTAAAAACTTAGGAAGTCTCTTTAAAAGTTTAAACTCTAAAAGAACCCTTTTTATTTGCCATAATAAACTAGAGTGTGTTCCTTCTTTAAGTCCTGCACCTTTGCCAATTGAGCTCAAATCAGTACATGGAAACGAATATGTAAAAATGTCAACCTTTGGTAAATCTTTACCATCAATATCACAAATACTTCCAAAGTTTTTTGTTCTTTTTAAAGCAATATATAGTTGCCTTATTTTCTTCAAAGACATTTTTTTTAACTCTTCTTTAGAACATGGTTTTTTGCTATCTTTTGATAAAGTAAATTTAAACAAAAATTTAAGCATCACTTTTTTAGTAAGTAATTTATACTTTGGAAAATCTTCTTGTGAACCGTTATGTAATTTGTCATAAGCAATAATTCCATCAATAAACCATTCACTAATTCCAACATTTTCTAATTTGAATTTATTTGGATTAATACCTAATGCTTTTAATAGTTCTTTATTATTTAATATATTTTTTAATGCTGTTGCTTGTGAACCTATTCCTGAAAATGCTTCAAATAATTTAATTTTTTTAGTTCTCATTTATAATCCTTAATTTTTTGATTTTTTAAGGTAACTTGGGAACTAAATGTGGAATTCTGTAACGCCTATATTTTGGTACTTCTAAGGAACTCTATGTAAAAATAGAAATTAGAAAAAGGATTTAAATTTGGCAAAAGAAGATAGTGTTCAAACTAAACTGAATAAAAAACTATTGAAATATGTACTTGAAAATAAAGCTTTACTAGAAGATAAAAGTGCATTAAAAAAAGTTGTTTGTGGAGATAATGAAGGTTTTCAGAAATCTTTTTCTAACTCATATAAACTATTAGAAATTGGAAATATTCTGATTAATGGAAAACTCAATCCAAGTCTAAAAGTTATTTATGAAATCAAAAATATCAAAAATATTGATATACTAGTAAATATATTAGTTAACATTTTAAATGAATATCAAAAACCTAAAAAATCATTTGATAGATATTTATTTAATAATGCTATTAATCAAAATGAATATACAAATAAAGATGAGTTTGAAGAAGATCTTAATTATGCAAAAAATCTACCAGAACATTTAGAACTATTAAATATAGAATTAGCAATTGAAGATTTATTTGATAGATTCATATATGCTAATATTAAATCAGTACCAAAAGCTAATGGTAAATATACAATCAAAGAAGATTTACCACTTACAAAACAAACTACTACAGAACTTGCCTTTAGAGATATATTAGATTTAATACTAAAGGAACAATTACATAACTTAAGTATATCTGAAAATGAAATATTAGAAATTGTTAAAAAATATTATTATGAAGATTTTGAATATCTAGAGTACAAGAATAAAAAGCAAGAAAAAAAAGAAAAAGATAAAAAATCTGCAGCCATAAATGGAATAAAGAACTCAATTATTACAACATTTATAAGTCTTGATGTATTTATTAGTGAAGAAAAAGTTAATAATGCAAGAATATTTAAAGTCTTTAAATTTAAAAGTAATTCATGGAAAATGAATGCAAAAACAAAACAAGATACAATTAAATCATTAATTGGTGGAATTACAAATATAACTAATGTTAGTGATGAAAATAAAAGACATGCTAAATTTATTCTAGATTTTATTGGTTAATTATTATTTAATGATATTCCGAAAAAGTTAACCAAAATTTAGATACAATATTAACTTATTTTAAAAAATATGAAAACAATTTATCATTGTATAGACATACCAAGTATGATACAAATTAAAAATTATGATACATGTGTCATAGTTTTTAAGTTTATGATACAGAAACAGGAAATATGATACTTAAAAAGTCTATTACAAACTATCTATAAAATACTATTTTAAGGGAATTTATAAAAATAAATGGCACTAATAGACTTACAAAACATATCAATACAATATGACGCAAAATAAAAAAATGGATTTATTCTATGCAAACAAAAAGAGACCTGCAAAGATTACTAAAAAAATTTAAAACAAATCACTACAAGATAATACAAGTTAGATATATTAATGATGATTTAAATGATATAAAACAATTAGTTAATCATTTAGATGATACTAATATTGAAATAACTATAAATAGTGAAGAAATGAGCCTTATAAAGGATTATTTTGATTGTTTCTTATTAGAATATGATGAAGATATAGAAAATTTTATAAATAAAAATATTGATGAAGTATCTCTTCAACTTTTAAAATTCTTTTTACAAATATTAAATGAAATAATAGTAAATAAAGAAACTGGTGTAAATAGTGAAGATGTAATATTACAAGAAAGACTACGGCTCATAAGAATAAAAGAAAAAGCATATTTAACAGAAAAAGATGTTCTAGAAATTTATGATTTAAAAAAAGACATGTTATTAACATTAAGAAACCGAAAAGACTTATTGAATTTTCAAATTGAAGAAAATGGCAAAGTTTTATATGAGCATGCAGAATTAAAGGCATTTATGAAAAAGTATACAAGATAGTATACAATGAATTTCAGATTTTTCAATAATGCCTTATTTAAAGGCTTAATATAATAGAAGTAGAATATTTATGGAATATTCTACTTCAAGGTTTATAGAAGATTACTCGTCTAGTAATCTATCTTCTAGTTTTTCAATAGCTTGTTTTAAACTTTTTATATCTAAATCATAACTATTTGCTTT
>Ga0193951_1000544_pt1 | contig 17036 bp, 13 predicted proteins | sample BB_2_MG_FD_140370 | JGI IMG/M metagenome (GOLD analysis project Ga0193951, IMG submission 140370) | Microbial mat bacterial communities from the Broadkill River, Lewes, Delaware, United States - BB_2_MG | ecosystem: Environmental > Aquatic > Freshwater > River > Microbial mats | place: USA... | reverse complement strand
AGTATATACTTTTTCGTATTAAAAAGACGAGGGAGTAAATAATAATAGTTAACAAAATATACCGTAAAAAAACTAATGCTGAATGTTAGTGTAAAAAGAAGGGAGTACTTTATCGGTAACTTATTAGATGAGGTAAAAAAATCCCATCCAAAATCTAATAAAATTAGTAGAGCTACAATAAGTAAGTTGTATTTTAATTCTTTTGAAAACTTCATGATTCAAAAATAAGTGGAATATTCTTTAAGAGATTAAAAATAGGACAAATCAATGTTTTGTCATTACAAAAGCATGTTTTTATAAAACTAACATGAATTCTTTGTTAAAAGAAACTGTTTGTGTAAAAGAATAAGAGGTTGGTGTAATAAAAACTAATAGGCTGAATTAACAATGTATTCTTGTGTAGAATTTTAAAAACAAAAGAATGAAAAAATATTTAGCATTGTTATTAGGAGTATTGTTGCAATTTTCTTGTCAAAATAATGGAGAAAAACTATCAGATAAAGATCAGACAGTTTTAAAGCCTTATGCATCTTATTACCCAAGTAATAAAACCAAAGTGTTAGTGGTTGGAACCTTTCATTTTTCTTATCCAGGGTTAGATTATACTAAAACAGAAGAAAATGATAAGATAGATGTGCTGAAGGAACCAAAAAAATCAGAAGTAACAGAATTAGTAGAATATATCAAAAAGTTTAAACCAACTAAAGTAGCTATTGAAGCAAAACCAAGCTGGAATATAAATAAAAGGTATAAAGAATATAAAAGAGGGGAGCACAGAAATGAAAGAGGTGAAGATTATCAGTTGGGAATGCGTATAGCAACTGAATTTAATTTAGATACTATTTACTCTATAGATGCAAATACACTAAGCAGTGATTTATCTAAACTAAATCCTAAGTTTATGGAAGAACTATCAAAAGATTATGATTTTAAATCTGAAGACCCTTATAATAAAATGGTTCAAAAATCATTCGACGAGGACGCTAGAATGCCTTCTAAAGTGAATTTACTAGAATATTTTAAACACATGAATTCTATTGAGGGACACAAAAATAACTACGGTGCTTATTTGGTTGGAGATTTTAAATTAGATAATAACAGAGGAGCAGACTTTTTATCTATTTGGTGGTATAACCGTAATCTTCGAATTTTTAGAAATATTCAAAAAATAGACCATAAAAAAGAAGATAGAATTTTGGTAATTATAGGTAATGGTCATGCTTCATTATTAAGGCATATGATAGAATATTCCCCAGAATACGAGTTTGTTGAGTTTAATAGTTTATAGAATAAATAGAAGAAATTTATATAGTAAAAGTTTAGAGATGAAAAATAATTTAATATTAGTGATAAGTGCTTTGTTGTTTTCTTTGAATGTAAAAGCACAAAATGAAAAAAAATCAAAAGAAGTTAGTAATGGTTTTAGGAAGATTAAAGTATTGAATTTAGGAGTTTTTCACATGGGGTTTACTCCAGATGCAAACTCTACAGAATATGATGAAAAGTCTCAAAAAGCAAAACGAGAAATAAATGAAGTAACTAAAGCTATCTCAAAGTTTAAACCTACTATCATTTTGGTAGAAGAAATACCTGATAGACAAGAGGAGTTAGAAAAGGCGTATAAAAAATACTTGCAAGATAAAAACGTGAAAACAGGATATGAAGATAATGAGATTCAGTTGTTAGGATTTGAAATAGGTAGCATGGTACAGGTAAATCGAATTTATGGAATTGACCATCAAATGGGGTACAATTATAATTTAACGTCTTTAGCTAAAAAACTAAAAGCTGAAAAATTTTTTGAAACAGGAAAAAGGTTAAAAGAATTGGAGTCATCGGTCAATACAGATGTTGAGCAAATAGGGTTAAAACAAGCTTTGTTATTGCTTAATTCAAAAGAAGCTTATGAATTTTTAATTAATATAAACGCAGATATGTTAATGTATGCAAATTCAAAAGGTAATTATGAAGGAGCAGACGAAGCAACAAGGTTTTATCGTCGAAATATAAGAATGTTTTCAAATATTAATAAAATACCGATGGATTATGATGATAGAGTGTTGATAATCTCTGGAGGGGCACATGCTGCATTTTTTCAAGACTTTATGAGAAGAAGTATGATTTATGAATTACAATCGATAGAGGATTATTTAAAGTAAAAAGGTTTTTTCCCCATTTTAAACTTTGATTTGTTTTTATGTGGTTGTAAATCAAATAAATATGTATATTTATAATCCGCTTAAATTTTTTATAGAAATGTCAAGAATTAATCAATTACGAAGATATAGAAAACATCTTGAGGAAAGATATCGTAGATTGGTTGAGACAGCTAATGATTATAAGTATGAAGATGAGTGTAAAAGTGACCGCTCAGCATTCAAAGCAATGAAGATATTAGAAAAGCTAAATAGAATAAAATATTTAGATGAAGATATGTCAAATCCTGTTGTGTAACTCCTTAAAATAATCAAAAGCTTTTAATAGTCTACTACCGTACCAAGAAAAATATTCACCGTCAACTAAGATAGGAGTGGAGTTGCTTGTGTGCTCTTTTATTTCAATAATATGCTTTTCTTTGAAAGGAAATGGTTCAGAAGAAAGTAAAATTAATTCTGGTTTTTTCTTATTGATATCTTTTAAGTTAACTTCAGGGTATCTTACTTCATTAGCATAAATATTTTCAAACTTATTTAACTCTAATAAATGGTTTATAAAAGTGTTATTAGCAGCAACCATCCAGGGATTTCTCCAAATAAAATAAGCAACTTTTCTATTTCTTTGATTTACAATAAACTCTTTAAAATCAACTATTTTTGATTCTAATTCATCAATCATTTTTTTAGCTTCAACTTGTTTTTCAAAAAAACTCCCGTAAAGAGAAATTAATTCTAAGGAGTCGGTAAGTGTAAAAATATCAGAGACATGAGTAAATGCTACTTTTTGGCAAGCTTCAACTATTTCTTTAGTATTTTCTTCTTTATTACATAAAATGATATCAGGTTTAAGTTCCTTGATTTTCTCTATTTTTATGTTTTTTGTACCACCAACTACTGTTTTTGTTTTTAAAAGATGTTTTGGGTGAATACAGAATTTAGTTACTCCCACAATACTATCATCAAGTCCCAAGTCAACTAGAAGTTCTGTTTGACTTGGAACCAAAGAAATTATTCTTTTGTACTTTTTATTAATACTCATTAAAGCAAAAGTAAGGATTCAAAAAGAAAGAGCTATTATTTAACTCCCATTAGCTCTTGAAAATCTTTTTTATAGCTTTTACTTACTCTGAAAGTTTTATTATCATTAATTTTTACATCTGTTTCACCATAATTAGAGGTGATAATTTCATCAATAAAATTAGAGTTAATTATTGTTGACCTATGAATTCTAATAAATAGGTTAGAGTTTAACCTTTTAATAATGCTTGAAAGAGACTCTCTTAGTAAGTACTTTTTGTTGTCCGTAGTAAAAATTTCTACATAATAACCAGAAGCAGAAATATACTTAATTGAGTTTCGTTCTAAGAAAATTATTTTATTTCCAGATTTAATATTAATCTTGGTTCCTTTTACAGGCATTTCAATTGGAGTTTTTTCTTTTACAAGATCTAAGATGTTGTCTAAGTTAGAAAGCTTTTCTATTTTTTTGTAGTCAATAACTTTTTTAATTGAAGCGTAAAATCTGTCTTCTTCTAGGGGTTTTAAAAGGTAATCAAAGGCAAAATAATCAAAAGCTTTTACAGCATGTTCGTTAGAAGAAGCCGTAAAAATAAAAATAGGTTTCTTAGGTAAAGTTATCTTTTCTATAATGTCAAACCCCGTCATACTGTTAATTTTTGTGTCAAGGTAAACAACATCAGGGGACAAGGTGTTAATTTTTTTTATAGCATTTGAACCATCAGAACACTCACCAATGATTTCTATAAAACTATACTCACTCACTAATTTTTTAAATCTAGATCGAGCGTTCTTTTCGTCGTCAACGATTAGAATTGATATCTTCATTTATAATATGTTTTCCAATAACTAAAACAACCAAATAAGAGTTCTCCCTAATTTGAAGGATGTTTAATTGTAGTTAAATTTTTATTAAAACTAGAGTTGTATGTTAAAAGTTGAGTTAGTAATTATTAAGAAGGTTGAAGGAAACCATTGTTATTAATAATTAAGTTGATTTACGCTGCAAAATTAATGAAGAAAATCTTAAGAAACGTAGTCGGCTAAAGGGATTTTGAAAAAAATAACATTAATTAACAAATGATGATAAAGGGTTGTTTGTTGCTTACTTCCTTAAAATGTTTTTTCACATCAAATAAACGGTTGTTTGATTCAAATAGATGTAAACAAAAACTTATTGCCTTTAGTTTTACAAATGTTAATTAATAAAAATTTAATAATTTATGAATCTACATTTAAAAAATGTGATCTGTGTATTATTCTTTTTTAGCTTTTTGCTAAATATCAATGCACAGGAAAAGAAAATCATCGGGGTAGTATCTGATAGTTCAGGTCCTTTGCCAGGTGTAAATGTAATTTTAAAGGGTACAACCATAGGTACAGAAACAGACTTTGATGGGAAGTATTCTATAAATGCTAAACAAGGAGATGTTTTAGTATTTACTTTTGTTGGAATGCAAGCTGCAGAAAAAACTGTAGGTTCAGGTTCTGAACTTAATGTTTTAATGAAAGAAGATACAAACTTGTTAGAAGAGATAGTTATTGTAGGTTATGGATCAACTTCTAAAAAGGATTTAACAGGTTCTGTAGCTACAATTGGAGTAGAACAATTGCAAGATAAACCAGTAGCTAATGTAACACAAGCTTTACAAGGAAAAACGTCAGGTTTACAAATTGTAAGTACCGGAGGTAGGGCTGGAGATGCTACTCAAATTAGTATTAGAGGTAATGGTTCTTTAAGTGCATCTAATAGTGCTTTATATGTTATTGATGGTGTTCCTCAAGAAGATATGTCAGGTATTTCTCCTGAAGATATTAAGAGTATAAGTGTTTTAAAAGATGCAGCATCTACAGCAATTTACGGATCTAGAGCTTCAAATGGTGTAGTGTTAATAGAAACGAATAGAGGTGGTTATCAACAAGGTATATCAGTTTCTGTTAATACCTCTTATGGCTTTCAAAATATTATTAAAAGACCAGAATTATTAAATGCTACACAGTATAAGAATGTTTTAGATGTAGCAAGAGTTAATTACGAACAAGATATAGCTTCAGGAGTGTTAAATGGACCTAAAGACCCAACAGAACTTACTCCATTGCCTTCAAGTCCATATAACATAGATTGGTTAAAGTTAGTACTAAGAGATAATGCAGCTGTTAAAAGACATCAGTTTAGTATTTCAGGAGGAGGAGAGAATACGAGGGCATATTTATCAGCTTCTTTATTTGATCAAGAAGGAATTATAAAGGAAGACAACTATAAAGTAGGGCGTATTAAATTAAATGTCGAGCAAAAGATGAATGATTATATAAAGTTTGGGGTTAACTCTTTCTTTTCTTATTCTGAATCAACTCCTATAGCAGATGATAATAGTACGTATCAACCATATTCAAATGCATTAAGAGCAAGACCGGATGTAAACCCTTATGATGCTGATGGAAAAGCAGCTATTCATAGTTTTACAAACCCTTTATTTGCTTTCGAAAGACAAGTAACTGATAAATGGCAAAACTTAGGAGGAACATTATTTTTTGATGTAACACCTATAGAGAGTGTGGTATGGCGTTCGGCTTTTAGTGGAAATATTAGAAATAATAGATATAACAGATACGACGCTCCTAATACAAGAAGAGGTTTAAACGGAGATGGCGAGCCTACAGGTTATGGCTATTATAGTACAGCGAATAATAGAGATTACTTAATTGAAAATACAGTAACTTATACAGATAGGTTTGCGAATGACAAGCTAAAGTTAACGCTATTAGGAGGTCACTCTTTCCAGCAATGGGATTATGAAGATTCTTATGTTGCAGGAGAAAAGTTTCCATCGAGTGACTTAAATTGGTTATACTCAGCAGGAGAAATTAATCAAGGACGTAGCTATATTAAATCTATGGCATTAGAATCATACTTTACAAGATTACAATTATCTTGGGATTCTAAATATCACTTCATGGTATCTACTAGATATGATGGTTCATCGAAGTTCACAGAAGAGAATAGATGGGGTAGCTTCCCAGCAGCATCTATTGGGTGGACTATTTCTAATGAAAAATTCTTTAATGTACCAGCCATAACTGAATTAAAAGCAAGGGCGTCTTTTGGGTTTACGGGTAACCAAACAGGTATTTCGTATGCTTCAGGGCAAGATCTGTTAGCGTCAGGATACAATTATGACCAAGCCCCAGGGTTAGCTGCAGACGAGATTTTTAACAAAAACTTAAAATGGGAAAAAGGAGAGGCTTTTAATGTAGGTCTAGATGTTACATTATTTAATAAGTTAGATGTTAATTTTGATTATTATGAAAAAGAAACTCAAGATCTTTTAAGTAGAGTTAACGTTCCTCAAGAAAGTGGCTTTGGAACTATGTTAGCCAATGTTGGAAATATTTCAAATAAAGGTTTTGAAGTAAATTTAAATGCTAGAATTATTGAAAAAGAAGATTTTAAATGGAACTTTGGAGCTAACTTCTCATATAACGATAATAAAGTATTAAAGGTTGGAGCTGAATCAGGTCAATATGAAACAGGTTTTGTATCGGTAGTTAAAGAAGGCAGTCCATTAGGTTCTTTCTTTTTGTTAGAATCAGCAGGGGTTGCATCAGAATCTTATACATATAAAAAAGCAGATGGTACGGACGGAAATACTGTTGCAGCAGGTGATATGATTTATGTTGACCGTAATGGTGATGGAAAAATATCAGATGCAGATAGAAGAGTGTTTGAAGGAGGAATAGCACCTATGTATGGAGGTTTCAATACAACTGTGGAGTATAAAGGTTTTGATTTGGGTATTAGTGGACAATACTCTATAGGCAAAAAAGTATATGCAGCTTTCAAAGAAAGGTTATTAAACGGAGGTGCAGTAGGAGCGCCAGCATATTCGAATAATATGTTAACAGAAATGTTAGATTATTGGACTCCAACAAATACAGATGCATCTAACCCTAGGCCTCACTTATCTTCAGTTGTTTCTGAATGGAACATGAAAAGGTCAAGTAGATTCTTAGAAGATGCAGATTACTTAAGAATTTCTGATATTACTTTAGGTTATAATTTCGATTTCTTAAAAGATTCAGATGTTAAATTTATTAAAAGCTTAAGACTTTATGCTCAAGTAAGAAACCCATTTACTTTCACTAAATATTCAGGAACAGATCCAGAAACAAATTATGTAGATCAATCAGCAGAGAGTAGTCAAGATCGATCAGATAGAAGTAAGATTGAAGCTGGAGTTGATTTAGGAGGTATTCCTAACGTTAAATCATTCTTAGTAGGATTAAATGTTAAATTTTAAAAAACAAAACATGATTAAAAAAATTTCAAAAATACTTTTAGTAGGAGTATTCGCAATGATAATCTCTTCATGTAGTGATCAATTAGATATTCCTTCAGAAGTGTCTTTATCTGCAGATACAGATTTAGCAACAGAAGATGTAGATGTTTTATTAACAGGACTATATCAAAAAATGAGGCATCCTAACGGATATGGGTACTTTTCAATTATCAATTCTGAAATAATGGGAGATAATTATAAACCTGTTAAGTTTCAGTGGTTTCAAGTAAAAAACTTCTATGAACATACAGTTCCTGCCTCTGACATTTTATTAGGGTATTTCTATTCAGGTTATTACGCAGGTATTTTTAGGGCAAATGCTATTTTGAAAGTTCCTACAGCTAATGAAGCACAAAAAGCAGCTGCACGTTATAATAGAGCTTTGAGTTACTTAAGACTATTTGACTTATACGAAAGAGTTCCTTTAGTTGATGAAACTTATGATAGAACACCAATAGCACCTTCATCAAAAGAAGATGTGTTAAATTTTATTGTTGAAGACTTGAAATATGCTAAAGCAAATAGCATAAGCTTTAATGGACTTAGTTTGTTAGAAAGCCAAAAGACACCTACTAAAGAAGCAGCATCAGCTCTTTTAGCAAGAGTTTATAGAATTCAAGGAAATATTGCAGCGGCAGGTGCAGAAGCTGAGGAGTTAATTAATTCAGGAAAGTTCTCTTTAGCTGTAAACCCTCTAGAAAGAGACTCTGAAGTAATTTTTATGTTTAAAGGAAATAAAGCAGAGGCAGTTGGCTGGTGGGGTTGGATAATGAGCCCTGATGCAAGTGATTGGAATTGCTTTGCAGCAGCAGATGATTTAACAGCATTAGTAAAAGATGAAGATACTCGAAGAATTCTGTTCGATTTTGAAGGTAAAGAAGATAATGGAGGCTATGTTTATTCAAAAAAATATAAATCAGAAAGAAATTCAGATTTATTAGTTTCTAGAATAGCAGAAATGTATTTAATTTCTGCAGAAGCAGGTAATACTGGAAGATTAACAGAATTACAAGCAGCAAGAAAATCTTCGTTAACATTAGCTGAAGAAAGACGTTTAGAAATGTCTTTTGAGTGGACAAGGTGGCAAGATTTAAAATTAGAAGGAAAAGCTTCTTACGTTTTACCTTACCCAACAAAAGCGGTTGATTCTAACCCATTACTTCAGTAATAAGTAAAATAGATCTTCCCCTTAAATAAAAAAAAGCTGAGAATATATTCTCAGCTTTTTTAATATATAGCTTTCTCAAATCAAAAATAAGGTGATTCAAATCAAAGTTGTAAGTATGAAGTAGTAAGCTTAATACTTTTGCATCATCTTACATCAAATTTTGTTTTCATTGATGTAATTATTTGAATTAGTTATAAAGTCAAGGAGTCATTAACCTTGACTTTTTTATATCTATATCATACTAAAACTTGGTTTTTATTTTTTTTTTAGTATTTTTAAACCTAATAATCTTCTTAAGGTTTTGATTTAACTCCTCAAAACCATCTCTCAAAATAACCTCTCAAAAGAAAAACCTTAGGTTTTAAATCTTTAATTTATGAGGTTAAAAAATTACCTAATGTTAATGTTTGCGCTAATAAGTATAACGGTTTTAGCGCAAGAGAAAACGGTCACAGGAACCGTAACTGACCAGACAGGACCTTTGCCAGGTGTTAGTATAGTTGTTAAAGGTACTAATAAAGGGACCGAAACGGATTTTGATGGAAAATACGCCATAAAAGTAAACCAAGGAGATGTGCTTGTTTTTAGTTTTGTAGGGCTCAAAACTGTAGAAAGATCAGTTGGTTCTATTTCTGTGATAAACATTAAAATGGAAGAGGATGCTAACTTGTTAGACGAAGTAGTGGTTGTAGCTTATGGTACAACTACTAAAGAAGCATTTACTGGTTCTGCTAGTGTCTTGGGTGTAAAAGATTTAGCTACTCGTAATGTAACTTCTCCAATTGCAGCTATTGAAGGTCGTGCAACAGGTATTCAATTTACATCATCTGCAGGTCCAGGAGCGTCACCAGATATTGTAATTCGCGGTGTAGGTACACTGAATGGAGATACCGATCCATTGTTTATAGTAGATGGTATTCAATATGAAGGAGAGTTAAATACAATAAATCAAGAAGATATAGAATCCTTCACAGTACTTAAAGATGCGTCTTCTACGTCATTGTATGGCTCTAGAGCTGCTAATGGAGTTGTGATTATTACCACCAAAAAAGGAAAGAAAGGTGGAGTTAAAGTTAATCTTACTGCTCAGTCAGGGGTTGTAGCAAATGGTGTTCAAATATATGACCAGACTTCACCAGGTCAGTATTATGAAGCTATGTGGGAAGCTCTGAAGAATTCTAGTGCAGGCGGAGGTGACCCTGCATTTGCTAGTGCAAATATTTATAATCAATTAGGTTATAATCCGTTTAATGTACCAAATGATCAAATTGTTGGTGTAGATGGGAAGTTGAATCCTAATGCAAGAGTAATATATAAGAGTCTTGATTGGTTTGATGAACTGCAACAAGCCGGAATTAGAAATAATTATAATGTAGGTATTTCTGCAGGAGGTGATGATCATACAGTATATTTTTCAGCTTCATATTTAGATGAAGAGAGTTATGTGGTAACCTCAGGTTTTGAGCGTATAACAGCAAGATTAAATGCTGATTTTGATATAAGTGAAAGTATTAAAGTTGGAGGTAGTGCTAATATTGCACTTACTGAAGCAAGAGGGCCTAGTTCAGCGGGAACAGGAAGTATTGTAAATCCATTTAGTTTTGCATTAGGTATAGGGTCGGTTTACCCTGTGTATGTAAATGACTTACGAGGAAATATTGTAAGAGATGAATTTGGAAATCCTATTTTTGATAATGGTGAAGGCTATGCTGAATATAATATAGGTTCCAGACCAATTAACCAAGCTCGTCATGCACTTCAAGAGTTGCTGCTAAATAATGAAAGCGATAAGGATAATACTTATGGGTTTAGGTTTTATGGAGACATTAAACTTTTAGAAGGGCTTAATTTAAAAGTAACTTACGGTAGAGATATTAATGAGTTATTTGAAAGAGAATATGAAAATGCGATTATTGGAGATGCTCAACCTGATGGAAGATTGAGTGAAGATAGAGGAAGAAGAGAAGTACAAAACTTTAATCAAATTTTAACTTATGTTAAAAGTTTTGGTAATCATAATTTAGAATTACTTGCAGGTCATGAGAGCTTTGAAAGAACTCTCTCCAATATAGAAGGATTAGCCACAATACAAGCAGCTAATGGAATTTTTGAGTTTGCTAACTTTTCAAATATTGTAGATTTAGATGGAGCAACTTTTGATAAGGCTATAGAAGGGTATTTTTTTAGAGCAAACTACAATTATGATAATAAGTATTACTTCAGTGGTTCTGCTCGTCGTGATGGATCATCTGTATTTAATATGGATAAGAGGTGGGGTACTTTTTATTCTGTAGGTACTTCTTGGCGTATTGATCAAGAAAATTTTATGAAAGATGTTTCTTTCATAAATAAATTAAAAATAAGAGCATCTTACGGAGAAGTAGGGAATGATGATTTGTTAGATTCATATCTGTCACAAGCTCGATTTTCAATTACATCTAATGCAGCTAATCCGGCCATCATTTTTACAGATATAGGAAACGCTAATTTACAGTGGGAAACCATTGAGAATTTTGATGTAGCGTTGGAGTTTGCACTGTTCGATAACTTTTTAGATGGTTCTGTAGAATATTATAAGAAAAATTCAACAGATTTACTTTACCTTTTACCTATTGCACCAAGTAATGGATTGAATGAAGTTCCGGTAAACGCAGGGGATATGTTTAATTCAGGTTGGGAATTAGGTTTAACAGCTCATCTTTTTAATAGAGAAAAATTTAAATGGGACTTAACGCTACAGGCATCCACATTTAAAAATGAAATTACGAAATTACCTGATCCGTTTATAAATGGATCAAAACGTTGGGCTGAAGGTAGGTCTAGGTTTGATTACTTTTTACTGAGGACAGCAGGTGTAGATCCTGATAATGGAGATCAGTTGTTCTATATGTATGAACAAGATGAGAATGGAGAAAGTGTACCAGTTTTAGATGCAAATGGAAACATAGAAACGACAAATGATTGGCAAGAAACAGAAAGAGCCTATACAGGAGACTCTTCAGTACCTGATCTTTTAGGTTCAATTTTAAATAAAATTACATATAAAGATTTCACTTTTGATTTTTTAGTTACCTATGGTATAGGTGGAAAAGTGTTAGACAATGCATATTCATCTATGATGCATAGTGGTAGTTATGGAAGATCTTTGCATCCAGATATATTGAATGCATGGAGACAACCTGGAGATATTACGAATGTTCCGAGATTGGAAAATGGAAATCCTGATTTAGTGAGAACTCAATCAGATAGGTTTTTAACCGATGCTTCTTTTTGGGCATTAAAAAATGTGAACATAGGTTACACGTTAGACAAAAAAGTTGTAGAGACGCTTAAAATGGATCATATAAGGTTTAATTTATCTGGAGAGAATTTATTCTTAAGAAGTGAGAGGAAAGGTTTAGATCCCCAGTATGATTTATCTGGAGTTTCACCTGGTGATGATTTTTCACCTCCAAGAATTATTTCTTTCGGTATTAATGTTTCATTCTAAAAAAAATCATTATGTTAAATAAATTAAAATATATATTAATAGTTGTTATTCTTATTTCAATAACATCTTGTAAAGAAGACTTTCTTGAAAGAACCCCAACTGATGCTATTTCTGCATCTGATGCGTTAGCTAATGAAACAAATATGCAATTAGTCCTTGATGGAGTACATAGAGGGTTGTTTTCACAGTCTCAAACTATATTCCCGGGAGGTGATTCTTGGAGGGCAGGAAATCACTATTGGGTTCCGTTGGGAGATAATTTGTCAGGAGGTTTAATTCATAGTGCGCCATCAAATAATTTGGGTTGGCAAACTGAAATGCAATGGAATTCACATACACAACCAACATCACTTACAAGTGAATTGCTATGGTATCATAGGTATAATATAATTCTACATGCAAATTTGTTAATTAATGGAATTTTAGAAGGAAATTTAACAGAAACACCAACATTAAATTCAATTTTAGGGCAAGCATATGCGTATAGAGCTTATGCGTACTTATCTTTAGTACAGCATTATGGTAGAGGGTATTTAATTGGTAATCCTAGTGTAGATCCTGGCGTACCTCTACTTTTTTCTTCAGAGTCACCTTTTACTAGTCAGCCAAGATCAACAGTAGAAGAGATTTATAATCAAATAGGACTAGATTTAGACGCTGCTATTAGTGCCTTTGAAAATGGGACATCAAGACCATCAGGAGGACCAGAAGTGAAATCTCAGTTGAATATAGATGTGGCTTATGGATTAAAGGCTAGATGGGCTCTTTCTAAAGGAGATTGGCAAACAGCTGCTGATGCTGCTGTAGCCGCACGTCAAAATTACCCGTTAATGAATGAAGCTGAATGGAAAGAAGGATTTAATACAAACGATCTTTCTGAAGTTATTTGGGGGAGCAATGTTATTCAAACCGAAACAACATTTTTTCGTTCTTATTTTTATCTAGCTAGCAATACTTTTAATGGAGCTCAAATTAGAAATAATCCCAAAATAGCTGATAGAAGATTAGTGGATGCCATCCCAGATACTGATTATAGAAAAGATGTTTTTTTACCAGATGCACCAAATTCAAATACTTCAGCAGCAAATGGAGAAGGTGGTTGGGAGAATAATACTAACCCTTTATATACTACAGAAGAAGAATTTGATGCGGCTATTTCAAGTATTAAATCTGAATATGGATTGGTGTCAGGACATAATACACATCCGTACATGCATTTAAAATTAAAGAATAAGAATCCTGGATCTACTGACCCTGATGATATAATTTATATGCGTGCTTCAGAAATGTATTTAATAGAAGCTGAGGCAAGAGCAATGATGAACGATATTACAGGAGCACAAAATGCTTTAAAACCATTAGGAGAAGAGCGCGATAGTACATATGATGTAACTATTTATAATACTAAAGAGACTTTAATGGAACATATTAAGTTTCAAAGAAAATTAGAGTTATGGGGAGAAGGGTTTGGATACACAGATAAAATCCGTTGGGATGAAGGGATAGATCATGCCGCTGATGGAGGTTCAGGAGCTTCTGCAGTACTTTATCAAGGGGCTTATCAAGTAGAAAAACCATCTTTAAATGATGACTGGATTTTTAAAATTCCACAAGCAGAAATTAACGCTAACCCAAATATAACACCAAATGATCAGAACTAAAAAAGAGTTGTGAGCAAGAAACTAATTACATTAAATTTTTGTTTTCATTTAATGTAGTTATTTGAATTAATTATAAGCCAAGGAGTCATTAACCTTGGCTTTCTTTTATTTTAGAATAGTTTCCATTTGTTGTTGTAACTCTCTAGCTTTAGAAGCTGCGGCTTCAGCAAAATTATTTTCGTTGGAAGCATAAATAATTCCACGAGATGAATTAATTAATAATCCTATAGTGTCAGTCATTCCGTATTTACAAACCTCTTCTAAGCTTCCTCCTTGGGCACCAACTCCAGGAACTAATAAAAAGCTTTCTGGAATAAATTTTCTGATATCAGCCAAATATTCAGCTTTAGTAGCCCCCACAACATACATTAAGTTTTGTGAGTTTTTCCAAGATTTAGAAGTTTCAATAACCTGTTTGTATAATTCTTTACCATCAACTGTTTGTGTTTGGAAGTCAAAAGCACCTTGGTTAGAAGTTAATGCTAACATAATGGTATGTTTGTCTTCAAAAGCTAAAAAAGGTTCAACAGAATCTTTTCCCATATACGGAGCAACTGTTACCGAGTCAAAAGCTAAGTCTTCAAAAAAAGCTTTTGCATACATGGTAGAAGTATTACCAATATCACCACGTTTAGCATCAGCAATGGTGAAAATTTCAGGATGTTTTTCGTTTAAGTAATTAATCGTTCTTTCAAGAGATTTCCACCCTTTAATACCGTAAGCTTCATAAAAAGCAGTATTAGGCTTGTAAGCTACACAAAGATGATGAGTAGCATCAATTATGGCTTTATTAAAGGCAAAAATAGGGTCTTCTTTTTGAAGTAAATGAGCTGGAATTTTGTCTAAATCAACATCCAGTCCAATACATAAGAACGATTTCTTTTTTCGAATTTCAGATACAAGTTGTTGTGTTGTCATGTGTTGTTGTAAAAGTTAGGCAAAAGTACATAAATTTAGCAGTTTCTGTTATCTTTGTTATATATGTTTCAATATATCGTTAACAAAATTTTTTACGGATTCTTAACACTGTTTGGTGTAGTTACTGTGATTTTTTTACTGTTTAATATTTTACCAGGTGATCCTGCTCGTATGATGTTAGATCAGAGAGAAGACACCGAACAACTACAAAATATTCGAAAAAAATACGGATTTGATAAACCTGTATTCACACAATATTTGTATTATTTGAATGATGTTTCTCCGTTGTCTTTTCATAGTAAGAATAAAGAAAATTACACTTTTTTATCAGAAGATAAATACAATGCTTATCCTTTGTTTTCTATAGGAAATACAGCGGTGGTTGTAAAAACGCCATATTTACGTCAATCATTTCAAAAGAATGGTAAAAATGTTTCCGAAGTGATTAAAGAAACCTTACCTAATACGGCAATTTTAGCAGTAGTTGCCATAACTATCGCATTGTTTTTAGGAATTATTTTAGGAGTTTTTTCCGCTTTATTTAAAGATACTTTTTTTGATAGATTCATAGCAGTAGTTAGTACCTTGGGAATGAGTGTTCCTTCTTTCTTTTCAGCAATTTTATTCGCTTGGTTGTTCGGTTTTGTATTACATAAGTACACAAATTTAGAAATGACAGGAAGCTTGTATGAAGTTGATGATTTTGGTGAAGGAAAGTATATTCAATGGAAGAATTTGATATTACCAGCAGTAGTATTAGGAATTCGTCCGCTTGCGGTAGTCATACAGTTAATGCGTAATTCATTGTTAGAAACCTTAAGTCAAGATTACATACGAACGGCGAAAGCTAAAGGGTTAACAATGTATCAAGTAATAAAAAAACATGCCTTAAAAAACTCATTAAACCCAGTAATAACAGCAATATCAGGATGGTTTGCTTCAATGTTAGCTGGAGCAGTTTTTGTAGAGTATATTTTTAACTGGAACGGATTAGGGAAAGAAATAGTAAACTCGCTAAATACACTCGATTTACCCGTAATTATGGGAGCTGTTTTAGTAGTTGCTACATTATTTATAATCATAAATATTTTAGTAGATATATTATATAGTTGGTTAGATCCTCGAATAAGATTACAATAGATGAGAACATTTTTTTTATTGATTACGATAGTCTTTTTATCAAGTTGTGCTACTTTTCAGCCAAAACATTTTACCACCGAAGCCTTAAAAGAAGAATTATTGACCTTAGAACGTGAGTCAATTTCATTTCAAGAGATTTTAAATCAAAATCAAGGAAAGAAAATATTTATACAAATCTTTGCAACTTACTGTCCTTACAGTCAACGTAGTTTTAAAGATGTACTCAGCTTTCAGAAGAAAAATCCAGAATTTGAGTATGTTTTTTTATCAGTAGACCATTCATATCATGATTGGAAAAGAGGTTTAGAAAACATTCCTGTAAAAGGTCAACACTATTATATTCAAAAAAAAGGAAAAGGTGCACTTGGTAAGTTTTTAAAATTAAAAACGATTCCAAGATTTTTAGTAATTGATAAAAGTATGAATATTAAAATATTTAAGTCATCAAAGGTGTCGGATAAATTAATTCGTTAAAGCCTAGAAATAATGTAATTTTGCAAACACAAAATCAATAACCAGAAAAAAATAACACACGTGAGACAAAAAATAGTTGCAGGTAACTGGAAGATGAATAAAAACCTCGATGAAGCAAAAGAATTAATTGAGGGAATAAAGAAAGAAGTAAAAACTGGTTTAGAAGAAGGTACTAGAGTTATAATTGCTCCTAGTTTTGTAAATCTACAGTCAGCAGTAAAAAACACTGAAGAATCAGTTATAGAAGTTGCCGCACAAAACATGCATCAATCTAAAAGTGGAGCGTTCACAGGAGAGGTTTCAGCAGATATGCTAACAAATTTAGGTGTTAACATAGTAATTTTGGGGCATTCTGAACGTAGAGAATATTTTGGTGAAACCGACGAATTATTAGCAGAAAAAGTAGATGCAGCCTTAGCAAACGGATTAGAAGTGATTTTTTGTTTTGGTGAATTGTTAGAAGATAGAAAGTCTTCTAATCATTTTTCGGTGGTAGAAAACCAGATAAAAAAGGCATTATTCCACCTAAAAGAAGAAGTCTTTAAGAATATCGTTTTAGCGTATGAACCAGTTTGGGCTATTGGAACAGGAGAAACTGCTACCCCAGAGCAAGCACAAGAAATGCACGCTTTTGTAAGAGAACTTTTAGCTAAAGAGTATGGGAAAGAAATAGCT
>Ga0193951_1000543_pt1 | contig 17036 bp, 21 predicted proteins | sample BB_2_MG_FD_140370 | JGI IMG/M metagenome (GOLD analysis project Ga0193951, IMG submission 140370) | Microbial mat bacterial communities from the Broadkill River, Lewes, Delaware, United States - BB_2_MG | ecosystem: Environmental > Aquatic > Freshwater > River > Microbial mats | place: USA... | reverse complement strand
CAAAGGTTTATTGGCAAATCCAAAAGTAAATGATGAAAAACATTTAGGAAAACATAAAGTTCCAACATTAAGAAATGTAGCTGTAACTGGTCCATATATGCATAATGGTGTATTTAAAGACTTAAGAACTGTAGTTTTATTTTATGATAAATATAATAATCAGCAAAGAACTATTAATCCAGAGACTGGAAAAGCTTGGGATAAACCAGAAGTTAAAGAGACTATTTCATTAGAAGACTTAAAAGCTAAAAAACAAAATGAAAGAAAAATAGATGCACTAGTAGCATTTATGAAGCTATTAACTGATAAAAGATACGAACATTTATTAGAAGAGAAATAGTGATTTTCAAGGAAGAAAAATCTTCCTTGAATTAAAAATTAAAATGAATATGCGATAGTTAAAGATACTTTATTGTAATCATCATTACTATCTTCAGCATCAACATCAACAAATAAAGCCCCTACTGATAAATTATCAGTAATACCATAATCAGCTGTTAGATTTAACTCATTTTCATCATTATTTGCATAATCAGTTTGACCATATAATGCTGCTAGTTCTACACCAGAAACTTCATAGCCTACACCAAAATAAGTTGTGTCTGCATCAGCTGCATAAACTTGGTTTCCATCTTCTAAAGGATTGATGTTCTCTCCTAATGCTTCCATTGAACCAACTGCACCACTTTTATCAGTTGAGATATGTCCTAGACTTAAACCAAATCCAGCTACATTTAATCTACCTTCAACATGTAAGATATCACCATCTTTTGTTCCTGAAACATCTTCACTAGATGCTGCTCCATGAATTGTTGCACCAAATAAATCAGTGTCATAATCAACTTTAAGACCATACCAGTTTGCTAAATTATCTGCATCATAATAATATGGATTAACTACTAAATTTTTAATACCTTCATATTTTGCATCTATTACAGCTGCATAATCAACATTTGCACCTAAATCTTTAAAGTTTTCTAATGGAGCATCTGCATCTGCTACTGCGATTCTATTTGTAAGACCAAGTACAACTGTTGTATCAGGAATAGCTGTAATTCCAAGTACTGCTGATTCATGGAAATCACCTAACCACTCTAAATCAATCTCTTGTCTACCAACACTAAAAGATGCATACTCATTTGCATAAGAGATATTTGCTGTGTGGAAAATAGTCTTTGTTGTTTCATCATTTGAATAGTCACCATCTTCTACTTCAGAAAAGTCATGATTACCTCTAAATCCTACTGCTGCTTTAAATCCATGAAAATCACCTGTTTCATATGAAAGACCAAAAGAACCATTTGTGAAACCCGCATCTTTTGTATTTCCACTATTATTTTGTTTTTCACCATAAAGTGTAATATCACCACTTACAGATCCTGCTTTAAAAGCTTCATCAATACTACTTGCACTTAAGTTATTAACTAATAGTAACGACGCTGCTACTAAACTAATTTTTTTCATTTATATTTCCTTGTATGTTTAAATTAAGATGGAATATTAACTAAATAAAACTTTATACTTCTTGATTTCAAGAATAATTATCAATACTATAATAATGCTTTTATTTCATTGCACCAGTTTTCTATTCTCTCATCAGTTAAGTCTTCTTGATTGTCTTCATCAACAACCAAACCCACAAACTTTCCATCTACCTCAGCTTTTGAATATTCATATTCATACCCATCTGTTGATGTTTGTCCAACTATCAAAGCATTATTCTCAACTAGTGTTTCATGCATTATTCCTAAAGCATCAACAAATTCATGCCCATAACTCTCTTGATCACCTAATCCAAAAAGAGCTACTTTTTTATCCTTGAAATTTATATCTTGAATATCTGCGAAACAATCTTCCCAATCATCTTGTAATTCACCTTCACCCCAAGTTGAAACACCTAAAACAAGAGATTCACACTCATTCATTTTATTTACACCATCACTTGAAATATCTATTAATTCAAAGCCCGTTAATTTTTCATTTATTTTATTTGCAACCTCTTCTGTATTTCCTGTACTTGTTGCATAAAATATTGCTTTCATTATTTTCCTTTTAATAATTTATCTTAAAGTAGAACGCATAGAATATGGAACTAACTTTATGTTATATTCACTATTTTTAATATCATTACATCTAACACTTACGTGTTTACAAAAATCATCATTTTTGGGATAAACTAAATAGACTTGTTTAAAATCACTATGTTTTATACATTCAATTGCTTTATCAATATGTTTATCAATATCTAGTTTTTTGCTATTTATAAACTCCCAAAATGTAAAGATTTTTGTTTGAAATGTCTGTTCATCGCAGATAACATCAATAGAATCATCACATATATGTACTTTTCTATCATGGGATGATTTTCTAATTTTTTCTGAAACAAATCTTTTAAAACAACTATTTCCATCTAAAAAGAAAGAAAAATCATTTTCTAAAAGTATTTTTATTAGACCAGTTGATTTTGTAAGGTTATTAATATTCTTACAAAAAATAGAGTATTTAGTTTGAAGAAGTTCACTTCTTAATCTAACTTTTTTTAGAAATTTATTTATTAGAACTGTTTTTTCAATATCAATTGAAACAGCAGATGAATATTTAGAACTACACTGTAAATTGAAATATATTTTATTTACAAAGATTTCAAATAAAGAGTTACTTTTACAAAAAGAGAACTCTTTTTTTGAAAATTTTAAAGAACAAGGAACTTGTTGATTAAAAAGCTTTAAAAACATTAATCTTTGATTTACACTATTTTGAAACTTATCAAACAAAGGAAGAAACTCATTCTTACTGTTAAAGCCAAATTTTTTCATTTATGCTCTTGACTCAGATAGTAATTCATTTGTTAATGATGTAACCTTTTGATTATCTAAGTTTTTGTATCTCATATTCATAAGTTTTACAATTGAACATAACATTTTTGTATTTGCTTCTTGTCCACAATTTCTAATTACACTTCTAATTTCTTTTCTTAAAATTAAATTTGACATAACTTCTCCTTATTCAAACTTCTATTTTTTACCCAAAATTCTTATATCTATATTTGTTGTAAATTTATACTTGATATAGTTTTTGTCTAATATATGGGTTATTGCCAAAAACTCGTCTAAATCTGCATCTGATATATTTTTTAGGTTAACTACCCTACTTGTTGTTGATTCATATTTATAATTTTTGAAATGGTTGATTTCATTAATAACTAATTCACTCATTTAACTCTCACATTTTTTAATATTTAAAAACTTACATACCTCACAATACACAGAACTTGCACTTCTTTTAGTACAGATAATTGGAATATTTTTCTTTTTTGCTTCTTTTCTATATTTGTACATTGCATTGTGATTAATAAAATCTGTTATCATCAAAACGTAATCAGTATTTTGAGGAATATCTTTTCTACAAGCACTAGATTTTTTCCTAGTATCCCAATGAGTAATTGAAAAATTTCCAAGCTGATCTAATATACCTTTGATGGTTTCAATTTTATCTCCACCTATTATTAAAACTGACATCTCTTCTCCTTAATTGATAATGAATATCATAATATTAGCCATAGAAAACTTAAAGTTTGTTTATAATGATAACCATTATCATGATAATTATAAATACTTTTATCTCTTTTTCAATATAATTAAAATAATTCAATTAAGGTTTAAAATGAAGCAGATTTTTCTTCTATTAATATTTATAAAATTTTTATACTCTAGTGATCAAATACAGCCATTAACTGAACAATGGATTCCCTATCAAATGGAAACAAAAGATGGACTAAAAGGTATTAGTATAGATTTGGTCAAAGAGATTCAAAAGAGAATTGGAAATACAAAAGAGATAAAAGTTTTTCCTTGGAAAAGAGGATATAATATTACCCTTGAAAAAGAAGGCTATGCTCTATTTTTAACAACTAAATCAAAAAAAAGAGAACCTCTATTTAAATGGGTAGGTCCAATTTCATCAATGAAAATTGCTTTTTTTAAAAACTCTTTTAGAACAGATTTAAACATAAATTCAATCGAAGATGCAAAAAAAGTTTCATCTATAATAGTAGCTGATAATACAATTGCTCACGAAATACTAAATAAAATGAACTTTAAAAATCTACACGTTAATACACTTGCAAATAACTCTTTTGCTCAATTACTTGGAAATAAGGTAGATCTTTATCCAGTTGAATATAATGCTTTTTTATACAAACTAAAGAAACTAAATTTAGAAAAAGAGATAATACCTGTAAAGATGAAACCTTTCTTTGAATCTAAACTATATATTGCCTTTAATAAAAATACTGATAATAAAACTATAAAATTGTGGCAAGATACTTTAGATTCTATCAAAGGTGATGGAACTTATAAAAAAATAGTTGAAAAATATAGATAATTATGAATAAGAGAATACTAAAAAAGATTTCATATACTTTTTTCCCTGCACTTATTATCTTATTAATATATTTCTTTATAGATTTTAATATCCAAAAATATTTACAAAACTCTTCAGTAAGAAATAATGATTTCACAAAACTAGACTCTAATATAATAAACCTAGATAAAAACGCTGAAATAATTGCAAAATCAAGTGTGATATATCTTTCTAATTTTGCTATTGAAGGATTAAAAGAAAAAATAGAATTAGATTTTCAAAATAATAATATTGAAGCAATTGAAATAAAAGATATCTATTTAAATAAAAACTTAATTAGTGCATACAAAGATGTTAATAACAATATTATATTCGAAGACAAACTACCTGCAAAGTATAAACTTTATAATTTCATAAAAAAAGATATTATAGAAAAAAAAGAATACACAAGTAACAACTTAGGTGAGATTAAGATTTACTACAAAGACTCTTCTTATTACAAAAAGCTAATTAGTTTAACAGAAAAAGAAAAAGCTTTTATCAAAGAAAAAAAAGTTTTCAATCTATGTTTATCTCCAAATTGGGCTCCTTTTGAAAAACTAGAAAATGGAAAATACACTGGTATTTCTGCAGATATAATGAAAATCATTTCTAATCAATTAGATATTGAATTTAATCTAGTACAAACAAATACATGGAAAGAGTCTTTAGAAAAAATCAAAGATAAGCGTTGTGATTTTTTACCTCTTGCAGGAGAAACTACCTCAAGAAAAGAGTTTTTAAATTTCACCTCATCATATATAAATTCAAACATAGTTGTTGCCACTAAAATTAATGTACCTTTTTTTGACAATATTAATATTATTGAAAATGAGTCATTTGCAGTATTAGAAAGTCATTTTTTATTTGAAATGTTAAAAAGTAAATACCCTAAGGTTAAGTTAGTAGAAGTTAATTCAGTATATGAAGGACTTTCAAAAGTAGGAAAAGGTGAGGTTTTTGGATTTATTGATAACTCTATTGTAATAAATCATATTGTTCAAAAAAACTTTCTTGGTTCTATTGCAGTATCTGGAAAACTAGATGGAGAAATGAACCTTTCTATTGCAACAAGAAAAGATCTACCTCTTATGGGTAGTATCTTTGAAAAAATGTTAATTTTAATAGATGAAGAAACTAAACAAGAGATTTTTAATAGATGGGTAAAAGTTAATTATCAAATAAAAACAGATTATACTTTGGTTTGGCAATTATCTGTTATCTCATTAATTATAATTTTAATAACTCTTTATTGGAATAGAAAATTAACTATGTTAAATAGACAACTTCAAAGAGAGAGAAATCGTGCCTACAAAGCTTCAAAAGCAAAGGCAAATTTTTTAGCAAATATGAGTCATGAAATTAGAACCCCAATGAATTCAATAATTGGAATGAGTCATTTAGTTTTAGAAACTAGTTTACCAAAAGAACAAAAAGAATATATAGAAAAAATTGATAAAAGTGCTAACTCTTTATTAAGAATAATTAATGATATTTTAGACTTTAGTAAAATTGAAGCAGGGAAAATTAAATTTCATAATACAAAGTTTAGTCTAAGGGAAGTTGTTAGTGATTGTATTGATTACATTGACTTAGACTTAGAAGAAAAATCTTTAGAGTTTATTTTAGACTACGATAAAAATCTAAAGGATTGCTATTTTGGTGATAAATTAAGAGTTTCTCAAGTCTTAACTAATCTTTTACATAATGCTGTTAAATTTACAGAAAAAGGTTTTATAAGATTAAAAATTGTTCAAAAAGAAAATAATATCCTTTATATTGAAGTAGAAGATAGTGGTATTGGGTTAAGTAAATATGAAAAGAATAAAATATTTAGGTCATTTTCTCAAGGAGATGTAGGTACCTCTAAAAAATATGAAGGAACAGGACTTGGATTAGCGATTAGTAAAGACCTAGTTCAACTTATGAATGGAAAGATATGGTTAGAATCAGAAAAAAATAGTGGAACAACTTTCTTTGTTGAAATAGAAGTTAATTCTTGTGAAAATGAACAAATAGAAGAAGTAAAAGAGAAAAAACCAGATTTTTCAAATAGGCAAATTCTTTTAGTAGAAGACAATATAGTAAATCAACAAATTATTGCTGGATTATTAAAAAAGACTCATGCTAATTTAAAGATTGTTTCAAGTGGAGAAGAGGCAATAAATTTTATCATAGATAACTCTTCCATTGATATAGTTTTAATGGATATTCAAATGCCTCATTTAGATGGTTATCAAACAACAGAATTAATTAGAAGACATAATAAAAAGATACCAATTATAGCTCTTACAGCTAATAGTAATGATGAAGATATTAAAAAATCAATTGATTGTGGAATGAATGCCCACTTAAAAAAACCAATAGAAATACAAAATTTATATTCGACAATAAATAAGTATTTAAATAATATATAATTTCTATATATTTTATAATAAAATGAGACACTCTTGAGACTTTTTTTTAGTACAATACATTATGAGAATTTTAATATATAACAACAATTATAATGAATTAGAAAAATTTTGTAGTATGATTAGCCTTTATCCTATTGAGATAATAGTTGATAAAGGTTCTAACTATGAAGATATTATATATTTTATAAACCATCATACTTATGACAAAATATTTATAGATTATAATGATGATATTGGCAAAAAGATTGTAAAAAAAGTTATAGAAAAAAATCCAAAACAAAAGATTTTTCTTTTTAATGAAGAGTATGATTGTCCCTTAGATAAAAATTGTGATATATGCAATGATCATTTTGAAAAAAACATGATTATAAACCCTCTTTCTCAAAACCAACTAACTAAAATTCTAAGTAGAAAATTTACTTGTGAAAGTGAACATCTAACTCAAAAAGAGTTTTGTTTAGCAAAAATAAAAAAGCAAGTACATTTTAAATATCCTTACTTAAAATTTGAATATTGTAAAACAAGAGACTCTTTTCTTTCTGATAATATTCCTACTTCTGCACTAGTTTATGTTACTGATCTTCTAAGCAAATATGAAATAGACTTCCAAGTTACCCATAAAAATCAAATTGTTATTCAATAACAATAATTTTTTAATGATTTTTTTTATATAGTTAGCTTCTTAATTAGGATAAAATATGAATAATAATGAAGCTGTATTAACCATAAAGAATTTATCTTTTGGATATACGAAAAATAAATTAATATATAAAAACTTTAACCTTCAAATTAAACATGGACAATTAATTTCAATAATAGGTTCAAGTGGAAGTGGTAAAAGTACTCTATTTGAATTAATTACTAATAATCTAAAACCCCTTCAAGGAACAATTTTATCAAAAAAAATTTCTTGTATATATCAAGACCCTTATAGTTCCTTTCATCCCTCATTTAGTATACTAGATCAAATTAAAGATTCCGTAGATTATAACTTAGATACACAAAATGAACTTAGGCTATTTTTAGAAAAATTAAATTTAACAAAAGAGCTTGTAAATAAGAAACCCCATGAATTAAGTGGAGGTCAACTTCAACGATGTTCTATTTTAAGAGCACTATTAATGAAACCAAAACTACTTCTAATTGATGAGCCTACCTCAGCTTTAGACAATATCGTAGCCTTAGAAGTAATGAAGCTATTAATTAATAATTTAGATAAATGTGGTATGCTATTAATAACTCACGATAATAATCTTGCCAACTGGTGTAGCGATAAGATTATAAATTTAAATGAAGTATAAAGGATTAGAATAAAATGAGCAAAAGTTCAAAAAAAGCATTAGTACTTTTGAATATGGGTGGAGCAAGAAATAAAAATGAATTAAAAATGTTTCTTACTAATATGTTTAATGATAAAAATATACTAACAGTAAAAAGTAATCTATTAAGATCTTTTATAGCAAAATTCATTGTAACAACAAGACTAAATTCTGCATGGAAAAACTATGAAGAAATAGGAGGAGAATCTCCACTAAACCCTTTAACAGAAAAATTAGTTACTAGATTAAATAAAGAGTTTAGTGATACAGAAGTTTTTCAAGTAATGAGATACACTCCTCCATTTGCTAATGAATGTATTGAACAATTAAAAGAAAAAAATATTAAAGATGTAGTACTACTACCTCTTTACCCTCAATACTCAACAACTACAACGAAATCATCTTTAGAAGATTTTGAAGAAGTTGCAAAAAATGAGTTTAACCTAACAATTATAGAACCTTTTTATGAAAATGAAATTTACAATAGTGCAGTAATTAACTCAATTACAAAAGAAGTTTCAAATGCAAGAACAGAAGATTTTAATCTTATTTTTTCTGCACACGGACTTCCACAAAAAATTGTTGATGCAGGTGATCCTTATGAAAAGCAAGTAAATGACCATGTTCAAATATTATCATCAATACTTGAGAAAAAAGGCATTAAATTTAAATCTATATCATTAGCTTATCAATCAAAAGTTGGTCCAATGAAGTGGCTAGACCCAGCTTTAGATGAAGAACTAAAAAAATACAAAGACGACAATGTCCTAATCTATCCAATTGCATTTATAGTTGATAACTCGGAAACAGATTTTGAACTTAGTATTGAGTATAAAGAAGAAGCTGATGAAATAGGAATAAAAGATTATAGAGTTTGCAAATGTGTAAATGATGATGATATTTTTATTGAAGCTATTAAAAACTTAACAAATTTAAATTAAGGATTATCTATGAAAGTGGGAAATGTTCTTTTAAAACTTGCATCAAATGCTATTGAAAATGAGTTTGATGAAAATATCAAAATTGATGATTCTATAAAAAAAGAGTTTGATATTTTGAATGAACACAGAGCCACTTTCGTAACTTTAAATTTAAATGGTAAATTAAGAGGTTGCATTGGTTCTCTTATAGCTCATAGATCATTATTTGAGGATATCATTCATAACGCAAAAGCTGCTGCCTTTAGTGATCTTAGATTTGATAGACTAAGCCTACAAGAGTTTAAAAGTATTGAAATTGAAATATCTATATTAACTCCTTTTAAAGAGTTAGTTTATAAAGATTTAGATGATTTAAAACAGAAGCTTATTCCTTTAAAACATGGTGTAATATTAGAACTTGATGGGAAAAGAGCTACATTTTTACCCCAAGTTTGGGAACAGCTTCCTACTTTTGATGCTTTTTTATCACAACTTTGCAAAAAAGCAGGACTTGACCCTTCTAACCTTTCTGGATACCCACAAATAAAAACTTATGAAGTTGAAAAAATAAAAAAGAGTAGCTAATGAATTACTTCAAAGAAGCAAACAATGGTAAGCTAAAATGTTTACTTTGCTCTTATTATTGTGATTTAAAAGATGAGCAAATTGGAGTTTGTGGTGTAAACAAACACACAAATAAAAAAATAGAGTGTTTAGTTTATGGACATATTAGTGCTTTTAATATTGACCCTATTGAAAAAAAACCTCTATATCATTTTCTTCCAAATACAAAATCTTTATCCCTAGGAACTGTTGGTTGTAATTTTCATTGTAATTTTTGTCAAAATCATGGAATATCACAGGAAAAGAAAATTGATAAATCAAACTACATATCACCACAAAATGTAGTTAAAATTGCTAAACAAAGAGATTGTAAATCAATATCATATACATACAATGAACCAACAATCTTTTATCCCTTTGCAAAAGATATTGCACTACATGCAAAAGAGTATGATATAAAATCAGTATTCGTAAGTAATGGCTTTGAAAGCAAAGAAGTTATTGATGATATGAAAAATATTATCGATGCTATAAATGTAGATTTAAAATCTTTTGATGAACAATACTATAAAAAATCTCTTGGTGGAAATTTAAAACAAGTTCTAAATAATCTAATTCATCTAAAAAACAATGGTATACATACAGAAATAACGACTCTTTTAGTGCCTTCTAAAAATGATTCAAAAGAAGAGATAAAGAAAATTGCTAATTTTATAAAAACATATTTAGGAGAAAATACAGTTTGGCATATTTCTGCTTTTCATCCAGATTATAAAGAATTAAATCTTCCTAGAACTTCTTTTGAAAAACTCAAAGAAGCTTATGAAATAGGAAAAAGCTTTGATTTAAAATATGTATATATAGGAAATATTGCATATGAAAATAATACTATTTGCACAAATTGTAATGAAACACTTATTACAAGGGAGTACTTTAATGTAAAAAAATATAACCTATTAAATGGTGCTTGTCCAAAATGCAATAAAAAACTTGAAGGAATATTTTAAATGAGTATAAGAAAAAGTGTAGTTAGTGGAAGTTTTTATCCTAACTCAAAAGATGAGATAAAAAGATATATAGATCATTTTAATTCAAATTTTACTCTTGAAGGTAGTCTTGATATAAATGTAAGAGCTGTTATTGTTCCACATGCAGGTTATGTGTATAGTGGCTTTACTGCAAATTTAGCTTATAATATTTCTTCAAAACAAGATTTTGAAACTATTATTGTAATTGGACCATCACATAGACACCACTTTAAAGGTGCTTCTATATCTTTATATGATGAGTTTGAAACTCCATTTGGTAATATATCTTCAAATATAGAATATACTAAAAGATTAAAAGAAAAATTCGATTTTCTTTGTTTTGATGAAGATGCACATTTTGAACACTCAACTGAAACTCAAGCACCTTTTATAAAAAATTATTTTCCAAGTTCAAAAATCATTGAAATAGTTTATGGGCAAATTGATTTTAATGATTTGTCTTTACTAATTGATGAAACATTTAAAATAAAAAATAATCTAATTGTAACAAGTACAGATTTAAGTCATTTTTATGACTTGAAAAAAGCAAAGTATCTTGACAATAACTGTTTAAATGCTATAATTAATAAAGATTTATCAGCATTTGATAAAGAGTGTGAAGCTTGCGGAAAAACAGGTGTAAAAGCAGTAGTTAAAAGTGCATTACAAAATAACTTAATAACTAAATTCCTTCACTACTGTACAAGTTATGATAGAACAAAAGATGATAAAAGTGTAGTTGGATACACTTCATTTTTAATTGGAGAAAAACCTAAATAAAATGTTATTTACACTTAAAAAACTAATTTCTGCATTTTTAATGCCCCTTTCTATTGGCTTGACTTTATTTATCATTGGATTATTCTATCTTTTAATGCAAAAACAAAAAAAAGCAAACTTTTTTATGATTGTCTCTATTTTATGGATAGCATTAATCTCTTATTCTCCGTTTTCAAACTCAATTATTCAACCTTTGGAAAACAAATATCCATCATACTTAAATATAGACAAATCAATCAATCATGTTTTAGTTTTAGGTTCAGGTCATACAAATAATGAAAATATATCAGATGTTTCTCAATTATCGAAAACTGCATTAATGAGACTATCTGAAGGAATTAGAATTTACAAACAATTAGATGATGCAAAATTGATTCTATCAGGATATGAAGGCAATGAAAAAACACCCAATGCAATAATGATGAAAAAAGTTGCTATTAAACTTGGAGTAAAAGAAGAAAATATAATCACTCAAGAAAAAGCAAAAGATACACAAGAAGAAGCAAACTATGCAGAAAAAACTGTAAATAAAAACCCTTTTATTTTAGTAACTTCAGCAGCACATATGCCAAGAGCAATAAAAATATTTGAAGCAACTTGGTTAAATCCAATTGCAGCACCAACTGATTATCTATCAAAAAACAATGGAAAGTTTTTATCTGTTCCAAAGTCAAGTGATCTTAAAAAAACAGAATCTGCAATGCACGAGTATATTGGGATTTTATGGCATTCAATTATTCAAAAAATTAAATCTTTTACTGATTGACTTTTACTTACTTTATATTGTATAATCTGCCCCTTATAAGGGGTAACTAAAAAATATATGAATACTATTATTGAATTAAAAAATCTCTATTTTTCTTATGATAAGCAAAATATTTTAGAAAATATAAATTTAGATATATTAAAAGATGATTTTTTAGCAATCATCGGACCTAATGGTGGTGGGAAATCAACACTATTAAAACTAATTTTAAATTTATTAAAAAGTAAAAAAGGTGAAATAATAAATCATCTTGATAAGAATCAAATAGGATATGTACCTCAAAATACAAATTTAAATATTGATTTTCCAATAACAGCTCTTGAAGTTGTACTTATGGGTCATACTCCAAAAAAGAAAAAACTATTTGGATACTCAAAAGAAGATATTGAATGTGCAATGCATTCCTTACGTCAAGTTAGTATGGAAAACTTTGCTAATAGCAAAATTGGTGATTTAAGTGGTGGGCAAAGACAAAGAGTATTTATTGCAAGAGCACTGTGTTCAAAACCTATGCTGATGCTACTTGATGAACCAACAGCAAGTATTGATGTAAAAGGGCAAAAAGAAATTTATGAACTATTAAGAGAACTTAATAAGACAATTTCTATTGTTGTAGTAAGTCATGATATATCAGTACTTTTAAATTATGCAAAAAATGTTGCCCACATTAATAAAAAGTTAGTTTATCATCACTTAAAAAATATTGATGAAAGATACAATGAAGATGAACATTTATGTGAAGTTGAATTACTTTCAGCACTTGGAAAAAAACAAGTTTGTTGTAATACAACTCATGTGTAAAGAGAAAAAATGATAGAAGCCTTACAGTATGATTTTATGCAAAATGCACTACTTGCAGGAATTTTAGTTTCAATTGCAGCAGGAATTATTGGTTCACTTGTAGTTGTGAATAGAATTACATTTCTTGCAGGTGGAATTGCCCATAGTGCCTACGGAGGAATTGGTATCTCAGTTTATTTAAGTTTACCTATTCTATTGGGAGCAACAGTTTTTGCTGTTATTACTGCTATTATTATTGCTTCCATTACTTTAAAAAATCGAAATAGAATTGATTCAATTATAGGAATAATGTGGGCATTAGGTATGGCAATAGGTATTATTCTAATTGATATAACACCAGGATATAATGTTGATCTAATGTCATATCTATTTGGTTCAATTATTGCCGTATCAAAAGAAGATGTTTACTATTTAATTGGATTAAACATATTTATTATTACTTCGGTATCACTATTTTATAAGCAAATACTTGCCGTATCATACGATAGTGAATTTGCAAGTTTACGAGGTGTTTCTGTTAAATTCTTTTACACTTTAATTTTAATACTTGCAGCACTATGTGTAGTTGCAGCAATAAAAGTTGTAGGACTAATTTTAGTAATAGCACTTTTAACTATACCTACTTTTTTAGCAGAGTTTTTTGCAAAAAAACTCTCATCTATGATGATAATTAGTTCATTATTTGCAATATTTTTTACTATTTGTGGATTACTAATTTCGTATTTTTATAATATTAGCTCAGGTGCTAGTATTATTATTGTTGGTGTAATAACACTTTTATTTGTAAAACTATTAGGAAAAAAATGAATAATATAATTAAATTAGGTGAGATAAACACTTTAAAAGTATCAAGAGTAAGTGAGCCAGGTCTTTATTTAATGGCTTTAGATGAAGAAGAAGTATTACTTCCAAATGCTTATATTACAAAAGAGATGCAAATAGATTCACTACTTGATGTTTTTATATATACAGATAGTGAAGATAGATTAGTCTCTACAACTCTTAAACCTTATGGATTAAAAAATGATTTTGTTTCACTTGAAGTAGTTGATATTGCAAAATTTGGTGCTTTTTTAGATATGGGATTACCTAAAGATCTATTAGTTCCTAAAAATAAACAAAAATCAACTTTTAATATTGGTGATAAAAAAGTTGTTCAAATTGTTGAAGATGAAAAAACACATAGACTAATTGGTTCAGAAAAATTTGATTTAAAAAAAGTAATTACTAGTTTTAAAGAGAATGAAGAAGTTGAAATTATTGTATACACAAAAACACCTTTAGGCTTTAAAGTTATTGTTAATAACAAATATCAAGGTCTTATATATCACAATGAAATTTTTGAGAATATTCAAATTGGAGATAAAAAGAAGGCATATGTGAAGTTTTTAAGAGAAGATGAAAAACTAGACATTTCGTTGCAAAAAATTGGCTCTAAAGATAGTGATGAAAACTCTCAAAAAGTTTTAGATATTCTTAATGAAAATAGTGGAAAACTAAACTTTACTTATAAAAGTGATGCAGAAGATATAAAAGATACATTTTCAATGAGTAAAAAAGTATTTAAAGCGTCATTGACAAAACTAATAAATGATAAAAAAATATCTTTAGATGAAAATTCAATAAAAACTATTTAATTTCTAATTTTAAGTTTAATTATAGTTCTCATAAGTTCATTGTATTTTTAATTTTGATACAATTGTTAAAAATGTTAAAGGTTTAATATGGCAATAACAAAACTAAAAGGTGATATTGTTAACTTAAATAATAAAGAAGTTAATATTGGAGATAAAGCTCCTGAAGTAACAATTATAGCCCATGATTTATCAGAAATAAAAATAGGAAACAAAGCACAAGTAATTGCTGTTGTTCCATCTTTAGATACACCTGTATGTGCTGAAGAAACTAGAAAATTTAATGAAGAAGCAGTAAATAGTGATATTGAAGTTGTTGTTGTCTCTATGGACTTACCATTTGCAGCAGGAAGATTTTGTACAACAGAAGGAATAGAGAACTTAAAAGTAGGAAGTGACTTTAGAAATAAAGATTTTGCAAATAACTATGGTGTTCTAATTACAGATGGTCCCCTTCAAGGTATAACTTGTAGAGCTATATTTGTAACAGATAATAAAGGAATTGTAGTTCACAAAGAAATATGTGAAGATATAACAGATGAACCTAATTATGAGGCAGTATTTGCTATTATTAAAAAATAAATAGAGAAAATCTCTCTATTTATACTACACAGTATCTAAACATTAAAAACATACTATTCATTATAAAGTTTAAGGAATTATAATGAAATATATAAAAAAACAAAACTGGCAATTAAATGAAAAAGATATTACACCTGAAGAACTATTTAATAAAAGAAGAACCTTTTTAAAACTTGGTGCTGCAACAGCTGTAAGTGCTGGTTCTATAATGGAAGTTCTAGCTGAAGATAAATTACCATTAAAAAACTTAACTTTTAGAAAAGATACTAACTCAAATAATTTAATTCTAAACTCTTATGAACAAATAACTTCATATAACAATTTTTATGAGTTTACTACGTCAAAAGAAAGGGTTAAATATATGGCTCATACTCTTGATACAAATAATTGGAAAATAACTATTGATGGACTTGTTGATAAAGAAATAGAAGTTGATTTTGATGATTTAATAAAAAAGTTTACTTTACATGAAAGAATATATAGATTTAGATGTGTAGAAGGTTGGTCAATGGTTGTTCCTTGGATTGGAATAAAACTAAGTGATTTTATTAAATATGTAAATCCAAACTCAAAAGCAAAATATATTAGATTTGAAACTCTTTTTGATGATGATATGTTTCCAGACCAAGCAAATATGCTATTTCCTGCAGTTGATTATCCTTATGTTGAAGGATTAAGAATGGATGAGGCAATGAATGATTTAACCATATTAGCTGTTGGATTATATGGTTCAAAAATGCCAAAACAAAATGGTGCTCCAATTAGACTAATAGTTCCTTGGAAATATGGATTTAAATCAATTAAATCAATTGCTAAAATATCATTTGTTGAAGATGAACCTTTAAATACTTGGCAAAAATCTAATTCAAAAGAGTATGGATTCTTTGCAAATGTAAATCCAAATGTAGACCATCCAAGATGGTCACAAAAAAGAGAAAGAGTTTTAGGTAAGTTTTTTAAACAGGATACACTTATGTTTAATGGCTATGAAAAAGAAGTTGCTCACTTGTATAAAGGAATGGATTTAACAAAATATATATAAGGTATTTACATGAAAAGATTTTTAATATTTATAGTTTTACTTTTACCTTTTTTATTTGGACTATATGAATTATTTATATTAGCTAATGTAAAAGACCCAATAAAATATATATATACACTAAGTGGTGTAACATCAACGGTAATACTCTTTATTAGTATTTATATATCTCTAATAAGAAAATGGGTTAACCTAATTAAATATAGAAGACTGATAGGTTTATATGGATTTTTTTATGCCTTGATCCATTTTTTAAATTTTGTAATTTTAGATGCAGAATTAAATTTTGATTTTGTATTTAAAGAGACTATAGATAAGCCTTTTATCTACCTTGGAGTAATACCTTTTATAATTTTAATATTCATGACTATTACTTCTACTAAAAAACTATTCAAAAAGTTTAAAAACTATCATAAGTTAATTTATTTAGCACTAATATTAATAACTATTCATTTTATAATGGCTCAAAAGTCATTAACTATTCTTCAATTTATTTATATAGTAATGATTATTGCAACAGGATATTGGAAACTACTTCAACAAATAATAAATAAGAATAAAGTGTAAAGTAATATGGTGCCCACAGCAAGATTTGAACTTGCAACCTCTTCCTTACCATGGAATTGCTCTACCGTTGGAGCTATGCAGGCTAAATAAGGAAGAGAATTTTATCTCTGTCTTACTTGAAACAAACTTAAAATAAAAAAGAAGAGATTTCTCTCCTCTTTCTTATACTTTTTCTTTTAAATTAACTACCTTCAAATAGTTTTTAAATGAACTTTGTT
>Ga0193951_1000542_pt1 | contig 17039 bp, 14 predicted proteins | sample BB_2_MG_FD_140370 | JGI IMG/M metagenome (GOLD analysis project Ga0193951, IMG submission 140370) | Microbial mat bacterial communities from the Broadkill River, Lewes, Delaware, United States - BB_2_MG | ecosystem: Environmental > Aquatic > Freshwater > River > Microbial mats | place: USA... | reverse complement strand
GAAAAGACATGTTGAAGAAAATCGTTTCTTGTCTTACGTAGAGTTAGCAGACCAATTGGTTAAGTATGTTAAAGAAATGAATTTTACACATGTAGAATTTATGCCTGTTATGGAGTATCCTTATGATCCTTCTTGGGGATATCAGGTTACGGGTTATTTTGCTCCAACTTCACGGTTTGGATACCCGGAAGAATTTAAATTATTGGTGGATAAATGTCATCAAAATGATATAGGTATTATTCTCGATTGGGTGCCATCACATTTTCCAGAAGATGCACATGGACTTGGTTTTTTTGATGGATCAGCACTTTACGAGCATCCCGATAAGCGTAAAGGTTATCACCAAGATTGGAAAAGTTTAATATTTAATTACGGTCGCAATGAAGTAAAGTCGTTTTTAATTAGTAATGCATTGTTTTGGTTAGATCAATATCATGCAGATGGGTTTAGAGTAGATGCAGTTGCATCCATGTTGTTTTTAGACTACAGTAGAAAAGATGGTGAATGGGAACCTAATATGTTTGGAGGTCGAGAAAATCTAGAAGCGATGTCATTTTTAAGAGAAATGAACGAAGCTGTTTATGCTAATTATCCAGATGTACAAACTATTGCAGAAGAATCTACAGCCTTTCCTATGGTTTCTAAACCAGTATTTATGGGAGGTTTAGGCTTTGGTATGAAATGGATGATGGGCTGGATGCATGATACCTTGAATTATTTTAGTAGAGAAACAGTCTATAGACAATTTCATCAAAATGATTTAACATTCTCTATGACCTATGTGTTTACTGAGAACTTTATGTTGCCTTTAAGTCATGATGAGGTGGTGTATGGCAAAAGTTCAATTTTAGGTAAAATGCCTGGAGACGATTGGCAGCGCTTTGCTAACTTAAGACTTTTATATAGCTATATGTTTACACACCCAGGAACCAATTTATTGTTTCAAGGAGCGGAATTCGGACAAAGTAGCGAATGGGATTTTCAAACCAGTCTCGATTGGCATTTATTACAGTACGAACCACATCAAGGTATTAAGGAATTAGTAAAAGATTTGAATTTACTCTATAAAATTCAACCTGCTCTATATGAAAAACAGTTTGAAGCCGAAGGTTTCGAATGGATAGATTATGGTGATTCTAAGAATTCGGTGTTTACATATATCAGAAAAGGTAATGAAGTAGAAGACGATGTTATCGTGGCTTGTAATATGACGCCAGTTCCTAAAGAGAATTATAAGTTAGGTGTACCGCGAAAAGGGAAATTAAAAGAAGTTTTTAATAGCGATTTAAAGAAATATTTTGGTACTGGTAGCTATAAAAACAAATTAAAAAGTACTAAAGCAATACCATGGCATTACAGAGATCAGTCAATAGATATTAATATACCTCCACTTGGTTTAGTTGTTTTTAAATATAAAAAAAGTTAAAAATCTAGCTCAGTTTTCAATTTGTTTAAATGCAGTTAGCCGTTAGAATAATTATTTAATAAAATTATCGACTATAAATTTCTATAATCGCAATATCAGCTGTCCAAAATATTAGAGTTAGCAACAATAGCTAATAAGCTATTGGTACCCTTTCAAAAGTTTAAAATTTTCTCTTTTTTTGCGAATGATTTTTGCTTAAAAAAATTGACTTATGATTATAAATACGGAATTAGAAAATAAAGGGAATTTGTTTCCTTCCAAGATAATAGATTTTAAAAAGGACGTTGATAAACTTTATTTTACAGCAGATAATGATGTTATTCTAGAATTGACAGTTGTAAGAGATAGTTTACTTCGTTTTAGATATACCACAGTGGGTAACTTTAATAATGACTTTTCTTATGCTATAACTAAATATGCTAGTATTGGATATAATAAGCTAGAGATAAAAGAGAAAGAAGCGTGTTTTGAAGTGGTGACTACAAAATTAATTTGTAAGATTTCTAAGGATAACATGCGTACTTCTATCTATGATGCAGTTGATGGTACACTTATCAATCAGGACGAAGGTGGATTTCATTGGGAAGAAAGTTACGAACATGGTGGAAACATTGTTAAGATGAGTAAAGTTTCTAATGATGGTGAAAGCTATTATGGTCTTGGGGATAAACCCAATCATCTTAATTTAAAAGGGAAGCGTTACAATAATTGGGTAACCGATTCCTATGCCTACGGAAAGGATACCAATCCTATTTATAAAACGATTCCGTTCTATACAGGTTTACATCATGGTAAAGCTTATGGTATTTTCTTTGATAATACGTTTAGATCATCTTTCGATTTTGCACAAGAGCGTAGAAATGTAACGAGTTTTTGGGCTCAAGGTGGAGAAATGAATTATTACTTTTTCTATGGCCCCAAAATGAGTGATGTTGTAGAAAGTTATACTGATTTAACTGGTAAACCACATCATTTACCACCACTTTGGGCATTAGGATTTCACCAATGTAAATGGAGTTATTACCCAGAAAGTAAAGTAAAAGAGATTACATCGACATTTAGAGAACTGCAAATTCCCTGTGATGCAATTTATTTAGATATTGATTATATGGAAGGCTTTCGTTGTTTTACTTGGAACAAGGAGTATTTTCCAGATCCTAAGCGGATGGTGAAGGAGTTAATGGAAGACGGATTTAAAACCGTAGCAATCATTGATCCCGGAATTAAAATAGATAAAAACTATTCCGTGTTTAAAGAAGCCTTAGAAAAGGATTACTTCTGCAAACGTGCCGATGGTGATTATATGAAAGGAAAAGTATGGCCAGGCGAGTGTTATTTTCCTGATTTTACAAACCCTGAAGTAAGAGATTGGTGGTCAGGTTTATTTCAAGAACTTATTGAAGATATTGGTATTAAGGGAGTTTGGAACGACATGAATGAACCAGCTGTAATGGAGGTGCCTAATAAAACATTTCCAGACGATGTGCGTCACGATTATGACGGCAATCCTTGTAGTCATAGAAAAGCCCATAATATTTATGGCATGCAAATGGCAAGAGCAACGTACCAAGGCTTAAAAAAATACTCATATCCTAAACGTCCTTTTGTGATTACACGTGCTGCTTATTCTGGTACACAACGTTACACATCTACTTGGACAGGGGATAACGTGGCTACTTGGGAGCACTTATGGATTGCAAACATCCAAGCACAACGTATGGCAATGTCTGGCTTTTCATTTGCTGGTAGTGATATTGGTGGCTTTGCTGAGCAACCACAAGGAGAATTATTTACACGTTGGATTCAACTAGGCATCTTTCACCCATTCTTTAGAGTGCATTCCTCTGGTGATCATGGTGATCAAGAACCTTGGGCTTTTGATGAAGATGTTACGGCAATCGTAAAGAAATTTATTGAAATCAGGTATCAATTATTACCATATTTATATACCGCATTTTGGAACTATGTGGATCATGGTACTCCATTATTAAAATCATTGGTTTTATACGATCAAGCAGATGTGCAAACTCATTATAGAACAGACGAGTTTATTTTTGGAGAACAAATATTAGCATGTCCGGTTTTAGAGCCTAATGCAAAAGGCAGAAGAATGTATATTCCTCACGGAAAATGGTACAACTTCTGGACGGATGAAGTCATTAAAGGTGGTAAAGAAATGTGGGTAGATGCTGATATTGATAGTATGCCATTTTTTGTAAAAGAAGGTGCTATAATTCCTAAATACCCAATTCAACAATATGTCGGAGAAAAGGAAATTACAGAAATCACTTTAGATGTATATTATAAAGACGGTAAAGAGGAAAGTGACTTTTACAGTGATGCTAATGATGGGTTTGATTATACTAAAGGACGGTACAGTTTAAGAAACTTTAAACTAACAGGTAAAACCAATGAGTTAATTATTAATCAGCATAAGGAAGGTAAGTTTATAACTCCTTACGACACTTTTAATATTCAATTTCACGGTTTACCTTTCGATATTGCTGAGGTGCAATTAGATAATGAGAAAATTGTTCATAAAAGCCTCAGAGTTAACGGAATCGAATCTATTGTGGTTGATAAGAATTTTTCTGAGTTACATATAATCGGAGCTAAGTCAACATCAGAGTGACCATTTAATTATTTTTGTGTCTAAAAGGTAGTTCAAAATTGATATATGTAATTCAATTATTATAATTTAAAGAATTAAGTATGAAATTAAATAAAGGCGTGTTAAGCTTTGTGATTGTTGTAGTCATGGTATCGTGTGCAACAAATCCATTTACAGGAAAAAAAACGATGGCATTTGTTGGTAACAATCAATTGTTTCCTTCATCATTTGCACAATACAACCAAGTACTTACCGAAAGCAAGGTGATTAAAGGAACGTCGGATGCCGAAATGATTAAACGTGTCGGACAACGTATTGCAGTGGCAGCAGAACGCTATTTAAATGCTAATGGCTTTGAAGGTTATTTGAAGGATTACGAATGGGAATATAAATTAATAGAATCCGAACAAGTCAACGCTTGGTGTATGCCAGGTGGTAAAATAGCATTTTATACTGGTATTTTACCAATTGCTGCAAATGAAACAGGTATTGCAGCGATTATGGGACATGAGGTAGCACATGCTTTGGCTAACCATGGACAACAACGGATGAGTGCAGCCTATGTACAACAAGGATTAGCAGTTGTAGGTAATGTTGCCTTATCTAATGATGAACAAGCCTTAGGGATTTTTAATCAGTCTTATGGTGTGGTTTCTAATGTGGCAGGAATGTTGCCCTTTAGTAGAGCTCATGAAACTGAAGCAGATCAAATAGGAATTTATTTAATGGCGATTGCAGGTTACAACCCAGATGAAGCTTCTGCTTTATGGGAACGTATGAAAGCTAATAGTGGCGGAGAGTCACCTCCAGCATTTTTAAGCTCTCACCCAAGTAATGACTCTAGAATAGAAAATTTAGAGGCCTTATCGGAAAAAGCGAAAGCTGAAGCTAAAAAATTTGGTGTTACATCATTTAGACCAATAAACTAAGATTATAAATATATTTGTTTACTTTAGAAGCTGCTCAATTAGAGCAGCTTTTTTTGTGAAAGTGTTTTGTAAACAGGTAATTAACATTAGGTGTTTTGATTATAATTAAGTTATCTAAATAGTATTTATGGGTGAATATAAAAAAGGAAGTCAAAAACTTCTTAACGCGTGGGCGTTTTATGATTGGGCAAATTCAGTGTATACATTAACTATTGCATCGTCTATATTTCCGATATTTTATTCTGCTTTATTTGCTTCTCAACTCGAGAAATCAGTTATGGCTTTTGGAGTGGTATTTAAAAGTACAGCTTTAATTACTTATGTTACAGCTTTTACTTTTTTAATGGTGGCAGTGTTGTCACCAATTTTATCTGGTATCGCTGATTACGTTGGTAATAAAAAGAATTTCATGAAATTCTTCTGCTATGTTGGTGGTGCTGGCTGTATTGGTTTGTATTGGTTTAGTATTGAGCCTCACCGAATTCATTTAAGCTTACTTTTTTATTTTATGGGATTAATTGGGTATTGGGGAAGTTTGGTTTTTTATAATTCCTATTTACCTGATATAGCTTATCCAGAACAACAAGATCGTGTAAGTGCTAAAGGTTTTAGTTTAGGATATGCAGGAAGTGTTATTTTGTTAGTATTTAACCTGGCTATGGTGATGTATCCTAATTGGTTTGGTTTTGATATTAGTGTTTCTAATACTTTACTTGAACATGGCACTGAAGCAGAAATTAGTGAAGCTTTAAAAACAGCAAAAAATAAAGCCTCATTTGAAGCGATGAAAATTTCATTTATCACGGTAGGTATTTGGTGGATTTTGTTTAGCCAATATACATTTTATGTGCTTCCAAATGGCGTGAAAAAAGGAGGTAAAGTAACCAAAGATGTTGTGTTTAATGGCTTAAGAGAGCTTAGGCTAGTTTGGGGACAGTTAAAACAAAACTTAAGTTTAAAACGTTACTTAGTCGCCTTTTTTGTATTTAGCATGGCAGTACAAACCATTATGTTGGTTGCGGTTTATTTTGGTGAAGAGGAAATTGCTTGGGGAGATTCAGACGCTAAGACCTTTGGGCTTATAGTAAGTATATTAGTAATACAGGTGGTGGCAATTTTAGGAGCTATTTTAACCTCTAGGGCATCATCAAAATTTGGAAATATTAAAACCCTTATCGTTATCAATTTCTTTTGGATGGGATTATGTTTCTATGCTTATTTTATGGAAACACCAATACAGTTTTACATCGCAGCTGGTTTTGTAGGCTTAGTTATGGGTGGAGTACAAGCCTTGGCAAGATCTACGTATTCTAAATTCTTACCAGAAACAGAGGATACCACGTCATACTTTAGTTTTTATGACGTTGCAGAAAAAATTGGGATAGTGATTGGGATGGGTATTTTTGCAACCATAGACCAAGTTACAGGTAGTATGCGCAATGCAATTTTATTTTTAGTGATCTTTTTTATTGTAGGAATTATTCTGTTGTTTAGAGTGCCAAAATCTCAATTGAAAAATAATGCGTAAATTTACGTGCTATTAATAATAACATACCACTACAATTTATATATAAAGTTTCGTCTTTAGTGTCTAATGGTTATAATGAATCTATCAAAGAAGCCGTGGATATTTCTGACCATATTTTCTATGTTAAAATATTGTAGTGCTCTTGAGAATAACTAAAATTATGATAAGAAACTTTTGGAATGAAGAATGGAAAGACGTGATATTTGACGAAGGAATTGCCGAAAATGAAAAGTTCAAAATCTCTAATTACGGACGAATTTTGAACTGTAAAGGTGAAACTGAATTTGAAGTAAAAAAATCATACATTAATGGATATCAAAATCTTCCTTTAAAACAAAAACAGAACGGAAAATCGACAAGTAGATATATTCACAAACTTGTAGCTGAACATTTTCTTGAGCAGAATGACGGAATTTATGTCATTCATCTCAATTACGATAAAACGGATAATCGGGTCGAGAACTTAAAATGGGCAACAAAAAGAGAGAAGGAAATTCATCAATTTAATAATCCTAATTGGGAAAAAGTTGTAGAAAAAAGAAGTAAGAAAATTGGAAAACTAAATGAAGGAAAAGTAAAAATAATTAAACGTCAATTAAAGAATAAAAGAACGCGAATCAATATGATAGCGAAACGTTTTGGAGTATCCGACACGCAAATTCATAGAATAAAAAATGGTGATAATTGGAGTTCAGTAACTGATAATTAATATATCGGAATAAACTAGATGTATAGCATGTTGCAATTGAATACCTAAAAGGAATACACGGTTATTCTTCATGGCAAAAATTTCTCGTGGATTTTTACGCAATATAATTATAGTTGAGACCATTAAAATAAAAAACAGGACAGCTTAAAATGCCCTGTTTAATGCTGTGTTGGGATAAGGATTAATGGCTGACACTTCCAGATCCAGATATACTTGTATTTTTCTTTGTAGGTTGACCTGAATATTTAACGTCACCAGAACCCGCTATTTTTACAGTAAGTTCTCCATTACAATGCACATTGATATCGCCTGAACCAGAAATTTTGGCCGTAACATTCGTGCTTTTTAAAGCATCTCCATCAAAGTCACCAGAACCTGCTACGACCGTTGTCAATTGCGTTGTAATACCCTTAAGCTCTATATCACCAGAACCTGCTATTTTGCTTTCAATTTCTTCTGCTGAAACATTTAAATCAATATCACCAGAACCGGCCAAAGCAACTTTAAAGGTGTTTGTTTTAATTGTGCCAGTGTTGGTAATATCACCAGAGCCAGCAAGAGATACAGTACTAATGGATTCATAAGGTATAGTTATCACAATAGTTTTACTAGGTTTAATATTATAACCTTTCTTTATTTTAACATGTAGCGTATTTTGCTTCACTTCTGTTACAATATAGCTTATTAAGTTAGAGTCGCCTTTAATAGAAATCTCACCTTCTGCACCTTCAATTAGTTTAAAGTCCATGGCACCTGCAGCACTTATGGCATCATATGAGCTAGTAGAGACTGTTGTTGTGATGATACGACCGTCTCCTTTAATTTTTTTATACTTTCCCCATTGTGCAGAAGCTACAGTGGTACTTAAGAGAAATGAAAAAAGGGTAATGGATTGTAATAGTTTCATGAGTGTTTGATTTTAATTGATTGATAATTTATAAATATTATTGATTTTTAAATGTAATGCTACCATATTCGGAGCTTATATTTACCGAATTGTTAGAATTGGGTGTACCGTGATAACCTATATATTTCTTGCCAAAATTATCAGTGTTTTTCTCAGTAAAATGAAAGCCTTCAGTAGCTTTTAATGACCCAAAGTCAATATCGATATAAAAGTCAAAATTGTAATTGTTATCAATACCCACGGTTATACCAACAAATTCAGTATCGATATCTAGTTTTTTAGTATTCGAAGTGACGCGATCTATTTTTATAGATCCATAATCTGCTTTGATTATAGCAGTTTTAAAAATAGTACCAAGTCGTAAGGCCAAATAATCACCGCTACCATCAACATTATTGATTTTATCGATTTTAAGCGATCCATAATCGCATTCGTAAACTACATTTTCTGCAATTTCAATTACAGACGTGGTGTAATCTGCTTCTAGGTTTAAATCTTTAGCTTTGGCGACCGTAAATTCACTGTAATCGGCTTCAATGGTGCCGTTGTTTATATATTCAAAATAACTATTTTTAGTATAATCCATTTTAATGGTATTAGAATTTCCTAAAAGTTCTTTCGTGGTTACTTTACCATAGTCACATTTTATAAAGGCATTACCTTTAAGCTTGTCTAAGTTGATGTAGCCATAATCGTTAAATAATTTTACAGTATTGGTTACCGGCATTTTAACCACATAATTAACCTCCATTTTCACTTTGTTGCCTATTTTTTTATGCCACCAAGAAGTACCATAACTATTGCCCTCAATTGCCGTAATGGCAGAAACTTTATGAGGTGCAGCTTGGAAAGCTACATCGAGTTCAGCTAGTTTTTCATTAACCTTGCTTTCATTACTGCCTTCCACTTTAATTGTCACTTGGATGTCTATTCGATTTTCATCCCATGTCACTATATCGATATTACCATAGCGATTAGTAATATTAAATGTAGCGTCTGCATTAACATTAAAAGATTTTTTTATCGTTTTTTGCCTTTCGTGTTTTGCTACAGTAGGTTGTTTATGAGTTGCCCATATAATCGAAGGCATTAGTAATATAAGAAAGCTAATTTTATATAATAGTTTCATTAGAATTGGATTTGAATTGTTTAACGGTTTCAATTTGTTCTAAGACGTTGTTTAAAATGTCTATTCTGGTTTGAAAGTTGGAAATCATGGCGTAAATAACACGTTCGTTTTTGCCACTTTCGGTTAAATCAGTTTTTAATTTTTGGTAATCGGTTTCTAAAAGTTGAATCTGAATTAAAGCATCATTAATGATTTGTTCGGTTAATGGAGAACGTTCTTTGTTGAGTTTTTTTAATTCATTTTCAAGAGTTACAGTGAAAAAAAATTGGGCCTCTGACATTTCAGGAGACACACTTGCTAAATCTAATACTTCAGGTTGTGGGTTTATCATAGTAAATAGCCCGAAACAAATAACTATAGATGCGGCAATTGCTAGTAAAGGTTTCCAATTAAAACGCAACGACTTTTTATCTTCAGTAAGTGCTTTACTTTCGGCGTTTAATTTTTCTAGAAATCTTAGCTCATGATTTGGCTGAGGTGTTTCAATATTAAATTCACCTTTTAAGTCTTCAAATAAACTTTCTAAATTATCGTTTTTCATGGGTTAACTTATGATGCGTTTAATAGTAATTTTTGTCTCAAACTTTCTTTTGCTCGCGATATTAAAGTTCTGCAATTGGCATAAGATATGTTCATAATCTCACAAATTTCTTCGTAATCGTAACCTTCAATTAAATGCAACGAAAGGCTTAAGTTATAATTTGGCTTTAAGGTTTTCATAGCATCTAAAATTACTTTTACGTTTACATGGTTTTGTTCATTTTCATTAATGCCAGTCTCATCTTCAACTTTATAAATAACGTGATCTAAAGGAACTTCATTTTGTTTTAGCGTTTTATTGTAATATCCAATACTATTGTTTATTACAATACGTTTTAACCATGCACCAAATAAACTGCTGTCTTGTAAGGTTTGTAGTTTTGTAAACGCTGTTAAAAAGGATTCTTGCATAATGTCTTCAGCTTTAAAAGAATCTTTTACGATTCTAATAGCTGTGTTATACATGGCCTTGTTATATCTGTTATAAATTTCCAACTGTGCACGTTGGTTTCCAGATTTACAAAGCTGTAATAACTGTTCGATATTTTGATTGGTTGATGTCAAAAAAACAATTGCTTTTATTTAAAGAGCGCTTCTTTTTTATATTGTTACAGTTTAAAATGAAAAAAGTTTTATGCCGTTATAAAGGTAATGGCATAACAATTGAAATTATACAAGTGTGAATAACTTTGAATATCTTATAATAGTTTGATATTCAGTATAAAGATAATTATTAATACCTTTAAATCAATGTTGTTCTGTATGATAATAATGACAGAATGACTTAAATATATATATGGCGAAATCAAATTTTTTAAACTTAGACAATATGTCATTTCAGGATTTTGATGAGAATTCAGAATTAATTCCTTTAATGACTCCTGAAGATGAAGAATTAATAAATAACGAATCTTTACCAGAATCACTACCTATTTTACCTTTACGAAATACGGTTTTGTTTCCAGGCGTGGTGATACCAATTACAGCAGGTAGAGATGCTTCTATTAAATTGATTAATGATGCTAATAAAGGCGGAAAAGTTATTGGTGTTGTTTCTCAAAAGGATGAATCTGTAGAAAACCCTACAGCAAAAGATATTTACAAAACAGGTACTGTAGCACGAATCTTAAAAGTGCTAAAAATGCCAGATGGTAATACTACGGTTATTATACAAGGTAAAAAGCGTTTTGTAATCAACGAGGTGATTAAAGAAAAACCTTATTTAACAGCTACAATTTCAGATATTCCTGAAGCGAAACCAGCAAAAGAGAATGAAGAATTTAGAGCGATTATAGATTCTATAAAAGATTTGTCTTTAGATATTATAAAAGAAAGTCCTAATATTCCTTCTGAAGCAAGTTTTGCGATTAAGAATATTGAGAGCGATTCGTTTTTAGTGAATTTTGTTTCGTCTAACATGAATCTTAAAGTAGAGGAAAAGCAAGAGTTATTAAAAATCAACGATCTTAAAGAACGTGCACTTCAGACTTTAAAATTTATGAATCTCGAGTTTCAAAAGCTTGAGCTTAAAAATGATATACAGAATAAGGTTCAGAGTGATATGAACCAGCAGCAACGTGAATATTTTTTACATCAGCAAATGAAAACCATTCAAGAAGAATTGGGTGGAGGAGTATCTTCTGGTGAAGAGATTGAAGATATGAAAGCACGTGCTAAGGAGAAAAAATGGGTTGATAAAGTAAAAGCGCATTTTGAAAAAGAATTATCAAAAATGCAACGTATGAATCCTCAGGTTGCCGAGTATTCTATTCAACGTAATTATTTAGACCTCTTTTTAGATTTACCTTGGAATGAATTTAGTAAGGACAAATTCGATTTAAAGCGTGCGCAAAAAATACTAGATCGTGATCATTTTGGTTTAGAAGATGTAAAGAAAAGAATCATTGAATATTTAGCGGTTTTAAAACTTCGTAATGATATGAAGTCGCCAATTCTTTGTCTCTACGGACCTCCAGGTGTTGGTAAAACTTCGTTAGGAAAATCAGTTGCAGAAGCTTTAGGAAGAGAGTATGTACGTATTTCTTTAGGCGGTTTACGCGATGAAGCCGAAATCCGAGGACATAGAAAAACCTATATTGGTGCAATGCCAGGCCGTATAATTCAGAGTTTAAAGAAAGCACAAACGTCTAATCCGGTTTTTGTATTAGATGAAATAGATAAGTTGTCTACTGGGAGTCAGGGTGACCCGTCTTCTGCGATGTTAGAAGTTTTAGATCCCGAACAGAATAACGAGTTTTACGATAATTTCCTAGAAATGGGATACGATTTATCTAAGGTGATGTTTATTGCGACCTCAAATAGTTTAAATACCATTCAGCCTGCACTGAGAGACCGAATGGAAATTATTAACGTTACAGGTTATACAATTGAAGAAAAGGTAGAAATCGCTAAACGTCACTTATTACCTAAACAATTAAAAGAACACGGTTTAGACGATAAAGCCTTAAAAATCGCAAAACCACAGCTCGAAAAAATAGTAGAAGGATACACACGCGAGTCTGGTGTTAGAGGTTTAGAAAAACAGATTGCAAAAATGGTGCGTTATGCAGCTAAGAATATTGCAATGGAAGAGGAGTATAATATTAAAGTTACTAATGAGGATGTTATAGAGATTCTTGGCAGCCCAAGATTAGAACGTGATAAGTATGAAAACAATGACGTTGCTGGTGTCGTAACAGGTTTAGCATGGACAAGCGTAGGAGGAGATATCCTTTTTATTGAATCTATTTTATCTAAAGGGAAAGGGACTTTATCTATTACAGGTAATTTGGGTAAAGTAATGAAGGAATCGGCTACCATTGCTATGGAATACATTAAAGCTAATGCCGATGAATTTGGAATAAATCCTGAGGTTTTTGCCAAATACAATGTACATATTCATGTACCAGAAGGAGCAACACCTAAAGATGGCCCTAGTGCAGGTGTAACCATGTTAACGTCTTTAGTATCGTTGTTTACACAGCGTAAAGTGAAAAAGAGCTTAGCGATGACAGGTGAAATTACACTAAGAGGTAAAGTATTGCCTGTGGGAGGCATTAAAGAAAAAATCTTAGCAGCTAAACGTGCACGTATCAAAGAGATTTTACTTTGTGAAGACAATCGTAGAGATATAGATGAAATTAAACCAGAATATTTAAAAGGATTAACATTTCACTATGTGAAAGATATGAGTGATGTTTTAAAACTGGCACTAACAAAGCAAAAAGTACAGAATGCTAAAAAGCTTTAGATTAATACTAACATTTTAAATAAGTTTTACTTCGTTAGTAGGTATAAATGCTCAAGACGAAGTAAAATTTAAAGATGTTGTATTAGATGGTAAGCCAGCAAAATTAGATATACGTACCGGGAAAATTACACTAGTAACATTAGAACAAAATAATGTTACTAGTGAAATAAATGCCGTCAATACCGATTCTATATCCACACCTAAATTATCAATTAGAAATGAGGAACTTAATGTAACTAATGTCATTTTAGATAATGTTTCCGATTTTCATGTGGTACAGAAAGGAGATAATTTATTTCAACTTTCAATAAAGTACAAAACGAGTTTAGGAAAATTACAAGAAGCCAATAACTTAGAAACGACACTTATAAAAACAGGACAACGTTTAAGAGTTCGAAATTTTAATAAGATTAATAAAGATAATGACGTCTCGTTCTGTATGGTTAATAAAGGAGATACATTATATAATATTGCAAAAAAATAAAGGGACAACGGTTATAGCGCTTATGCGAATTAATGGTCTAAAGAGTGATGTTATTAAAATTGGTCAAAAACTGTAATTAAAATAGAAAATAAGAGCATTGAAAAAATAAAAAAATCATATCCTCGTTTTAAGATAGATTTAGTTATTTTGCAGCACCTATGATTAAGAGGATTACGACCTTATTTTTTATGTTTTTAGCACTGCCGTTGTTTGCACAATTAGGTGGTGAAGCGACGTATCAGTTTCTTAATCTTGTATCTTCACCAAGACAAGCCGCTTTAGGAGGAAAGATTATTACCAACTTTGATCATGATGTTACGGAAGCCCTTTACAATCCGGCATCCATCAATTACAAAATGAGCAATCAATTGGCTGTGAATTATTCTAGCTATTTGGGCGGTATTAGCTACGGAACGGCAGCTTATGCCTATACTTGGGATAGACATGTACAAACTTTTCATATTGGTGTAACCTACATTAATTACGGCTCTTTTGATGGCTATGATGTTGATGGAAACTCAACAGGTACATTTAGTGGTAACGAAACAGCGATATCTGCAGGTTATAATTATAATATTCCATATACCGATTTTTATATTGGAGCCAATATTAAGGTTATTACTTCAGCATTAGAACAGTATAATTCAATAGGAGGTGCTGTAGATTTTGGAGCTATGTATATTAATGAAAGACTCGATTTTCATGCGGCTTTAACGGTTAGAAATATAGGAACCCAATTTACAACCTATGCTGGGCAGAAAGAACCGTTACCTTTAGAGGTTAATTTTGGGATGTCTCAAACTCTAGAAAATGTCCCTTTACGTTGGCACTTAACGCTAGAGAATTTACAAAAATGGCCTATAGGAGTTTCAAATCCTGCGAGAGCGACTACGGATTTAGATGGTAATCAAACAGAAGAAAAAGTTGGATTTTTAAATAAAGGCTTACGTCATTTAATTTTAGGTGCAGAATTATTTCCAGAAGGTGGTTTTAATGTACGTTTAGGTTATAACTTTAGGCGAGCAGAAGAATTGCGAATTGTAGATCAACGAAACTTTTCAGGACTTTCCGTAGGTGTAGGGATTAAATTAAATAAAATGCGTTTTAATTATACGCATGCGAGATATTCAGGAGCTTCAAATACAAGTTTTTTCGGACTTCAAATAGATTTAGATGGCCGAAGAAGATAACAGTGAATTGAACATTATTTTGGGTTTCAAACAGTTAAAATCTGTACTAACTTTAAGGTTTTCACAGTAAAAACACAATAGACATTCAGTATAATATGAGCAAAATTATTATTGCAATAGACGGATTTTCATCCACGGGAAAAAGCACAATAGCCAAACAATTAGCAAAAGCGCTAGATTATATTTATGTCGATACCGGAGCAATGTATAGAGCAGTAGCGTACTTTGCCTTGAATCATAATTTAATTGGTGATGATTTTTTTAAGGAAGGTGAATTAGTTAATAGACTTGAAGATATAAGTATTAATTTTAAGTTTAATAAAGCTGTAGGTTTTGCTGAGGTGTATTTAAATGGAAAAAATATTGAAGCTGATATAAGGACACTTAGAGTCTCAAAGTTCGTTAGTCCGGTTGCAACATTATCTGCAGTGCGTAGTAAATTAGTAGAGCAGCAGCAACTTATGGGAAAAGATAAAGGGATTGTTATGGATGGTCGTGATATAGGAACCGTTGTTTTTCCGGATGCTGAATTAAAAATCTTTATGACCGCTTCTGCTGAAACAAGAGCCAAACGTCGTTATAAAGAATTGTTAGATCGTGGTCACAAATTAAGTTATGACGATGTCCTTGAAAACGTAACCACAAGAGATCATATCGATTCTACAAGAGAAGATTCTCCATTAGTAAAAGCTGAAGACGCTATAGAGATTGATAATTCCGATTTAACTATTAAAGCACAATTAGAAACTATTATTAACTTAGCTACGCAACGCATTAATGCATAAAAAAAGCGACCGTTATAAAATAAAAGTCGCTCAGTTTATATGTATGTTTCCTAAATTATAAATTAGGAATCACTAATTCCTGACCAGGATGAATCATATCAGGGTTTTTTAAGATATCGGTATTTGCTTCAAATATTTTTTGATATTTTCCAGGTTCACCATAATATTGCTTTGCAATTTTTCCTAAAGTTTCACCAGAAGAAACGGTATGTCTAGCGTAAACAGACTCATCGGCAACTTTAATGTCTGCCATAATATCAGTAGGTTCTTCACCACCGATTTCTTTAATCTTGTCCCAGATTAAGTTTTTATCGTATTGTGTTGCAGCTGTACCCCAAACTTTTAATTGTCCATTTACTTCTTCAACATTTCCTTCTGCGATGTTTAATTTTTCTCCTAAGTCTAATACATCTTGATATTTAGCTCTAACCATTTTTATAAATTTTAATTGTTAATAGTATTGTAAATATACCAATTTATGTATTATTATTTTAACTGTAATACACTAAACAGGTATTCTATAACATGAGACACAAGACTAAAAGAAAAGTCACATAATTTAGTGTTTGGAAATCAGAATAATATATAGTACTTTTGCACTCCTTTTTAGCGATGTTAAGAAAGTAAGGAAAGGAAACAAAACAAATTTAATAATAACTTCTGTAGTTTTTCGCTAATCTTTCAAAAGATACAGAATACAAATTTTAATTCAGCACATGTCTGAAAAAGAAACAAATCAAGCTGAAGTTGAAGCAACTGAAGCAGTACAGGCTCCAGTAATCTCTGAAGCTCAAGCAAACCCAGAAAAATTCTTAAAAGAGTTCGATTGGCACAATTACGAAGAAGGAATTGAGCAAGTTGCAGACACTAAATTAGAAGAGTTTGAAAAATTAGTATCTGAAAATTTCGTTGACACTTTAGATGACGAAGTAGTAGAAGGTACTGTTATCACTATCACAGATCGTGATGCTATTATTGACATTAACGCAAAGTCAGAAGGTGTAATTTCTCTTAACGAGTTCCGTTACAACCCTAACTTAGCTGTTGGTGACAAAGTTGAAGTATTAATTGATGTGCGTGAAGATGCAACTGGTCAATTAGTATTATCTCACAGAAAAGCGAGAGTAATTAAAGCATGGGATCGTGTAAACAATGCACACGATACTGGCGAAATCGTTAACGGTTTTGTAAAGTGTAGAACTAAAGGTGGTATGATCGTAGATGTATTTGGTATAGAAGCTTTCTTACCAGGTTCTCAAATCGATGTGAAGCCTATTAGAGATTACGATCAGTACGTAAATAAAACTATGGAATTTAAAGTTGTGAAAATCAACCACGAATTCAAAAACATAGTTGTTTCTCATAAAGCGCTTATTGAAGCAGATATTGAAGAACAAAAGAAAGAAATCATTGGTCAACTAGAAAAAGGACAAGTATTAGAAGGTATTGTGAAAAACATTACTTCTTATGGTGTGTTTATCGATTTAGGTGGTGTAGATGGTTTAGTTCATATTACAGATTTATCTTGGTCTCGTATCAACCATCCAAATG
>Ga0193951_1000541_pt1 | contig 17049 bp, 16 predicted proteins | sample BB_2_MG_FD_140370 | JGI IMG/M metagenome (GOLD analysis project Ga0193951, IMG submission 140370) | Microbial mat bacterial communities from the Broadkill River, Lewes, Delaware, United States - BB_2_MG | ecosystem: Environmental > Aquatic > Freshwater > River > Microbial mats | place: USA... | reverse complement strand
TTCTATTTTTTTTCTTTCTATCGCCGTTTTTAGGACATAATCATTTTCCCAAAAAGTTTTTGAGTTCGTTGATTGCTTTCTCATTTTTTATCCTAAATTTTATCTCTATTCTTCTTGAAGCATTTTTGTCTTCAACACCATTGTTTTTAATAAGATTTGCGTAAGAGCGACCACTTGCACTGATGTATTCTCTTAGGGTTGCACTATTTTTTGGGTATTTTTGATATAAAAACTGCATAACTTCCAAAGCTCTTTTTTGAGAAAGTTCAAGGTTATAAAGATATGAACCATCAGAGTTCGTATGACCTTCGATAACAACTTGGTCGATGTATTGTCTAATTTCTTCATCAAATAAAAGGGCATTAATATACTTTTGAAGGACTGAACTTAGCTCTTGCTTGGCTCCCTCTTTTAGTTTAAAACTGCCTTGTTCAAACAAAATGTTTGAATTAAATACAATAGCGCCACTTTTGGGGTCAATTTTTATGCTCTTGCCTAGTTTTTCTTTTAGTTTTGTGACTACCTTAATCCTGATACCTGTTAGGTTTTTGATTTTTACTTTGGTTATATTGAGCTCTTCTACTATTTTTTGGTGTTCTTTGCTTTGTATAAGAAGAGTATTTTCTAGTTGTGCTAACTCTTCGTTTTTGAGCACTAAAACATTGTCTTTTTTATTTAGTTCTTGAGTTAAAAACACATTTGTGCTATTGAGCTCTTTTTCTTTTAACTCATAATCAAATATGAGGTCTTTAAGCTTTTGAATCTCAACTTTGTTTAAAGAAATCTCTTCGATTTTAGTTGCTATATAGTCGTTTAGCTCTCTGGTTTTTATTTGCTCACTTTCTAAGTCTTTGTTTAATATCTTCAATCTTGTTTGAGCAGAGCTTAACTCAAATGCAAGGTGCAGATTTTCTTGTTGTGCATCTTTTAGTTTGCTTCTTATATCATTAAGTCTTTTTTTCTTATCTGCTAGTGCGCTTTCACTAAGTCCAAGTGCATCTTTTTGTTCTTGTAAATCAGTTCTTATCGCTTGTAAGTCAGTTTGAATAAAAACATATTTGATAACTATGGCTCCTACAAGAAGTATAAAAACAAATAATAGCCCCGCCATCAAATCGGCATAGGATATCCAAAAGTTTTGTGCTTCGTCTTTATTTTTATTATCTTGATACATTATGGACTTCTGCTAAAGAACTCACAATTTTCGCAACCTCACTATCAATAGTAAGCAGTGTATTTTTTAGTTTATTTGAAAATTTATCATCAAACTCGTTGAGATAAGAGTTAAAAGACCAACCAATTTGGTCTGTATCTTTTTTCATAACTTCAAAATTTTTGACTATTGCTGTGTAGAGTTGTTCTATATTTTCTGAGTTTATGCTTTTTAGTGCATTTGCAATTTGCTCTAAGTTTTCTTCTTTCGATTTTAAAGAGTGCTCAATACTTTCTAGGGATGCACTACTCTTTTCAAGTCTCGAAGAGGTCTCTTTTGCTTCTTTTAGCATTAATTTAAACTCTGCAAATAGTACTTGTTGCGTATCCTGAGCTTGATTTGTAATTTCTAAATTTTCACGCATAATTGCAGAAGTTTTTGATATGGATTCTTGTTCTAGGGTTATGATTTTTTCGAACATTTCTATTCTTTGGTTGAGTGTTTTATTCATATTTTCTATGATTTCATCTTTTGCAAAATTATCAAAAACACTATTGAGTCTTTCAAAGTTCTCCATGCTTTTTTGAAAATAGGTTTGTTCTATTTCTTCTTTACTCCAAAAAAGTGATTTTGTGCGCTCTTTTATGTAGTTTACACTTTTCTCAAACGCACTAATACCAGCTTTGTCAAATAAAATCCACCATATTGATAAAAATATACCATATATAGAGACATAAAAAGCAGTTCCTACACCACCTAGAAGCAAGGAAATTTCTCTTTCTAAAACAGCAGAAGTTTTTGATGAAAAATCTGGCATTGAAATAGCAATAGATATGAAAGTACCTAGTATACCAAGCGTAGGAAATATACCGGCAGCAACACTTGCAAAGTTTTCATCTCTTAGACTTGAAGTGTACTCTTTAGCAAAAGTATTAAAAGGGGCATTTGCTTTTTCTTTACCGCCAATGCTTAGCTTATTTTTTTGCACATATTTTTTGAGTTCTTCTTTAAAAAGAGGAAGTTCATTTTTAAATTTACATGAAGCATAAAATGCATTATGTTTTAGAAAAAACAGATATAGAACAAAAATAATACCGATTAAAAAAACACTATGTACTTCTACCTTAAAAGGAATTATTTTAAAATAACCAGCAACAATCGCTAAAAATATCGCTAAAGGGATAAAAAGAAGATATACGATTTTAAAAAAACAACTTGTTTGATGGTTTTCTGATAGGTCGAAAAAAGTAATATCACTCATGTAGGTTCCTTTGTAAAAAATATACAATTTTAGTATATCACAAAAAAATTACAAAACGCTTTCAAATTTTTTTTACCAAATTCAGGTAGAATAACAAAAACAAATAAGGATACAGTATGGCAAAAGAACATAGTTTTGATATAACAGCAGAAATAGATAAGCAACATCTTAAAGATGCATACGAACAAGCAAAGAAAATCATCACAAATCGTTGGGATTTTAAAGGAGTAACTTGTGAGTTTGATTTTAATGAAAAGGGAAAAGTTATTACACTTGTTAGTGCAAATGATTCAAAGGTAGAAGCGATGTTTGATACAATTGTGAGTGAAGCCATCAAACGAGATATCAGCTCAAAAGGTATAAAAGAGGCTAGTCGTGCTACTGTCGGTGGCGGTAACACAAAACTAGTTGTTAGTATAAATGACACACTGAGTAAAGATGATGGAAAAGCTATTGTAAAAAAGATTAAAGATTTAGGTTTAAAAGTAAAAGCTTCGATTCGTGGAGAAGAAGTGAGAGTAGTAGGAAAGTCAATTGATGATCTTCAATCTGCTATGAAAGAACTTCGTGAAGCTGAGATGGAAATACCTCTTAATTTTATAAATTTAAAGTAATGGAACACGACGAAACTCTTTTTCAGATAGAAGTTATGCCCAAAATTGAAGGTTTTGGGTGTAAGTTTCTTGTTTGGATTGTTTATTTAGCGATAGTGCTTACCCCTTTTGGTGTAGGTGTTTTCTTTTGGTGGTATCTTCATAGTGCTTGGATAGGATTTTTGTTTTTACTTTTTGCTATGCTCGCTTCTGGTGTTGTCATCTCAAAAATGAGAATAAACTCTATACCTTTTGAGCAAAGAGAGATGAACTACTCAACTTTAGCAGTTGTAAAATGGTATGTTGGCAAAAACAAGTGTATTTAAGGTTTACATGTAAAGGATTAAGATGAGCGTAGAATTTTCAATCATAGGGACAGCTATTCTTCTCATGTTTATTTTAGATCCATTTGGAAATGTTCCTTTACTTTTGTCCATATTAAAAGGTGTTGATGAAAAAAGAAAAAAAATCATCATCATTAGAGAGTCAATTTTTGGATTGGCTATACTTCTTTTTTTCTTTTTCTTTGGCGATAGTTTTTTAAACATATTTCATCTTGAAACAGCATCTGTAACGATTGCAGGGGGTATTATATTTTTTGTGATTGCTTTAAAGATGATATTTCCAGGAGAAAAAGGCAATGTCTCTTTGTTTGGAGTAGAAGATCCTTTTGTGGTACCAATTGCAATTCCACTTATAGCTGGGCCTTCAGCACTAGCTACTATCATGATAATGACTAAATCATATGGTGAGCATTTTTGGGCACTTTTTACTTCTGTAATACTCGCTTGGACAATGTCAACTTGCATACTTTATATGTCTCCAGTGTTATATAAAATATTGAAAGAAAAAGGATTAAGTGCCTTAGAAAAATTGATGGGTATGTTACTTTTGATGCTTGCAGTTCAAATGTTTGTAGATGGCGTGAGAGCTTTACTTGGTTAATCAAAAAATAAAAGGCATGCTTTTTGCCGCTTCAGGCATAGGAGTTTTAAGTTTTGATGCACTTTTGGTGAGACTTGCAGATACTGATGCCTCGATAATTGCTTTTTATAGAGGTCTTTTTATGGGTGTTATAATGCTTTGCGTGTGGCTTATAAAAGGTGAAAAAGATGTGATTCCAAAAGCAAAAAAAGATATATTTATGATTCTATTTATTGCTTTTATTTCAGGGTTTGGTACTTCGTTATTTGTTTTTTCAGTAAAATACACTGTTGCTGCAAATACAGTTGTTTTTCTTGCAACATCATCTTTTTTTGGGGCAATATTTTCTTATTTTTTACTCAAAGAGAAAATTAGAAAAGAGACAGCAATTGCGATTGCTTTTTCATTTTTTGGAGTAGTGGTTATCTTTGGAAATTCTTTTAGTATAGGGGGCAATCTTATAGGCGATTTGCTTGGCATTTTACTTGCTGTTTCTATGGGATTTCAACTAACTTTACTTAGAAAATTCAAGAGTTTTTCACACTATTTTATAATTTCAGCAAGTGGTTTCTTTTTGATGTTTGTTATGTATTTTGTAGCAGATAATCCATTTGATATAGGATTAAAAAGTCTATTTTGGTTAGTATTGATGGGACTTATGCAAGTGGTTGCTATGTTTCTTATTTATGGAGCAACAAAGTATATAAGTTCATCAGAAGTTGGTATTTTTTCTACGATTGAAACAACATTAGCACCTATTTGGTTGTGGTTTTTTATTGGAGAAATTCCACCTAGCTTAACAGTACTTGGTGGAACATTTGTCATTTCAGCAATTTTTATAAATGGATATCCTCAGATAAAAAATAGAAATAAGAGAAAAAAGTTATTTTAAAAATTTATCTATAATTTCTTGATATTTTTTTTCAATTATATGTCTTTTCTTTTTAAAAGTATTTGTAAGTTCTTCTCCTGTTTTAAATTCATCTTTTAAAAAGTAAATGTTTTGCAGCTTTTCAAAGGGCTTAAATCCCTCTTTTTGATGCAATAAGGCATTCATATCTTTTTTGATTTTATTCATAATCCCTTGGTCTTCTTTTATTTGTTCAATACTATGAAGGGCTTTGTCAAAGTTTACTTGTACATACTCTTTGAGTTTTTCAAGATCAGGCACTACTAACATACCGAGACCTTTTTTATCTTGCCCAACCAGAATATTATCGCTTATAAATGGTAGCATTGAGATTGCAGATTCAATTCGACTTGGGTCTACATTTTCGCCATTTGCAAGCACTATTATTTCTTTTGAGCGACCGGTGATAACAAGCTCACCTCGAATCGTAAGTTTACCTAAATCACCTGTTTTAAAATATCGATCTTTTGTAAATGACTTTTCATTTTCTTCATCATTTTTATAGTACCCTGGTGTGACTTGATCCCCTTTTAAAATAATTTCTCCAACTTTGCCATACTCTAAATTTTCTCCAAAATCACCTATTATCTTTAGATCAGTTCCCTCTGTTGGAAGTCCTAAAGTTGAAAAAGTGTTACAGTTCAATGCTCTACCGGCAATACCAGGAGCACACTCTGTCATACCATATGCATTGACTATACGAATACCTATAGCATCTATCCAACTATCAAGATATGCAGGAAGGCTTCCTCCTCCACTAATAGCTAAGCGAAGGCGGCCACCAAATTTCTCTTGTACAGCTTTTAGTTTCTTTTTTGCAAAGAGATTTAGGGGGTATAGAAATGCCAGTTTTATACTAGCAATAAATTTTTTGCTACATGTAAAGAGGAAATTTTCTTTTTCAAATACAGGGAGTTCATCTTTTATAACTCGTAGATTGTAGTTGTATTTAGCTGAGATACTTACTAGCTTTTTAAATATTTTTGCTTTTTTTGCATCTTGCTTTTCTAAAGTATTATTGATTTTTGTGTACATTGACTCCCATAGTCTTGGTACAGTTGCCACTAGTGTTGGTTTATACTCTTGTAAATCTGCAGCAAAAGTTTTGATCGTTGAGTAGACTAAAATACAACCATAAGCAACACTTAAGTACTCAGCAGCTCTTTCAAAAATATGCCAAGAAGGTAAAATTGATACCCACAAATCTTCTTCTTTTAAGTCTATAAGAGTTGGTAAAACTCTAACATTGTACATAATGTTTTGATGTGTTAGCATAACTCCTTTAGGTGTTCCTGTTGTACCTGAAGTATAGATGAGAGTAAAAATATTATCTTGTGTTAGCTCATCTTTTAGTGCATAAAAGTCGTCTATTTCGTTATTGTATATTTCTCTGTTTTTAAGCAAATCGATATAAGAGTAAATATTGTCAAACAGCGTATGTACATTACCAGCTTCTATGATAAAAGTAGCTTTTAGTTTCAATTTTTCTATCATGTCTTTATGCATAGCGTACAAGGATTCATTTTCAAGAATTAAAAAATTTGCTTCGCTATGGTTCATGATAAATTCTAGCTCTTGTGTTGGAGTATCACTTCCTCTAGGGATACTTATAGCTCCCAAAGAGACTAATGCCAAATCAGTGACCATCCATTCATATCTGTTATCACAAACAAACATTACCTTTGAGCCTTTTTTAACTCCTTTAGCTTTGAACACACGAGAAAGCAGAAGAACATCTTCAAAAAGCTTTTCATAACTTACTTCAAACTGTTTATCATCTACTTTAAATATAAATGCAATATTGTTTTTATGTTTTTCACATGTCTCAAGAAACATATGAAAAAGTGTAGGGGCGTTTTTATTCACAATAATCCTTTAAAGGATTATTATACAATAAATTTTATATGTAGAGGAAGCTTTTCCTCTACATGTAAAGAAGTTTTTTAGATAGGTAACACTCTAATTTTAGGAGAACATTCTTCTTTCAAAACAGATTCTATTGCAAAAAGAGTTCCTGTTGAGCTACTTGCACAACCAGAACAGGCTCCTAAATATCTGATATAAATATCAGTATTTCCATCATCTGTATCTTTAATATCTAGTATTTCTAAATTTCCACCATCCATTACTAGCATAGGACGAATATCTTTATCGATTGCAGCTTCAACAGCTTTAAGTTTTTGAACCATTGTATAATCGTCAAAAGATAGTTCACTTTCACTACCAGCTATCTTCGCATCTGCAAGGGCAGACATTTTTCCCATTTCCATTTCAGCTCTTGTATCTTTTAGAATATCAACAAGGTAGTATTCTCTATCTTCATGACCACCAGGCTTGATACACGATTTACAAAATGCACCTGCTTTAGTATAGTTTGTAATCTCTTCAACAGTATGAAGATCATTGATTTTAATAACTTCTTTAATCGTTCCAAGGCTTACTCGTGCACATTCACAAACCATGATTTCATCTTCAAAACTCTCAGCATCAACACCTTTATATGAAGCAGCTGCAGCTTTTATAACATCATAAGCCATAACAGAACAGTGCATTTTTTGAGGTGGAACTGCTGGAGTATCTGGGTTGTCACGCATTGCAAATTCAACATCTATGTTTGTAATTTTAACTGCTGCATCAACAGTTTTACCAACACAAAGCTCAGCCATAGTGTCACTACTAGCGATAGCGGTACCACAACCAAAACTTTTAAACTTTGCATCTTTTATTATATTTGTGCTTTCATCTACTGCCCAGTAAAGTCGAACAGCATCTCCACAACTCTCTGCTCCAAAATCAGCAACGATGAGTTTCAAACCTTTCTCTTTTGCTTCTTCTTCTGTAATTTCTCCCATATTTTGTGGGTTATTCATCAAATCTTGTACTTTTTGGCTATATGCATCCCAAATAGAACCGCCAATTAAATCACTTCTTGCCATATTTTTATCCTCTATTTCTATTTTTTATTATAATTTACTCTCATGCCAATCTGGCTTATAAGAGAATGTACTTGAAATTGATCTTAATCTAATAACTGCTTTTCTTAAAACTAAAACAGCATAATCAATTTCTTCTTCTGTTGTAAATCTTGATAAAGAGAGTCTTAGAGCTGTATGTGCTAAATCTGCTTCTGCACCTATTGCTTCCATAACTGGATTTGATTCTAAGTCTTCACTTGCACATGCACTTCCAGTACTTGCTGCAATTCCATGTTTATTTAAATCCCAAAGCATAGCTTCACCCTCAATACCTTTTACACTTACTAAAATTGTATTTGGAGTTCTTTCATCTCTATCACCAACAACTAACATGCCGTCTATTTTTAAAATTTCATCTTCTAATTTATCACGAAGTCTTTTAACTGTATTTTTTTCAAAATCTAAATTTTCAACAGCAATTTCTAGTGCTTTTCCCATACCTACTATACCCGGTACATTTAGTGTTCCACTTCTTCTTCCACCCATGTGTTCACCACCATGAAGGAGGCTTGTAAGAGGTTGAGAATCCTTTATATATAAACCACCAACACCTTTTGGTCCATGAAATTTATGTGCCGAAAAACTCATAAAATCAACATCAACATCTTGAACATCTACAGGGATTTTACCAACAGCTTGAACTCCATCTGTGTGAAATAAAGCTCCATATTCATGAGCTATTTTTGCCATTTCTTTTATAGGAAAAATCATTCCAGTTTCATTATTTGCCCACATGATAGAAACTAAAGCTGTTTTATCCGTTATAGAATCTTTTAGTGTTTGTATTTCTACAACACCTTTTTCATTGACTGGTAAATATGTAACTTGAACACCTAAGGTTTCTAAAAATTTACAGGCCGCAATGACTGCTGGATGTTCAACTTCGCTTGTAATTATATGATTTTTTTCACCATTTACAATATGATCAAAGTAAACACCTTTAATAACCCAGTTAATACTTTCAGTTGCACATGAAGTAACAACTATATCATCAGCATCTTTAGCATTTAAACCAGTATATAACTGATCCATTGCATCTCTTAGAGCTGGGTGTGATTCACTTCCAAATTGATGCAGGGAGTTTGGATTGCCATAGCTTTGAACAAAGAAAGGTTCCATTATCTCAAACACTTTTGGGTCTACAATTGTAGTAGCATTATTGTCTAAATAGACTCGCATTATCTTCTCCATTTTTAATTAGGATGTTTTTTATCCTATTTTCATTTTTTGTATCTTATTCTTTTTTTTATTAAAAAATACTTTATTTTAAGATTGCCTGTAACTTTTCAACACTTTGTGCAAACTCAAATGATTCATTTGGCGATTGTCCTAAGAATTCTTCCATGGCTTCTTTTTTTGCTATTGCTTCATCTAAATCTTTGTCATTGCCTTTTTGATAAGCACCAATTCTTATAAGGACTTCATTTTCTTTTAAAATCGAGTTTAACCTTTTAAATTTCATTGCTAATTTTAGATGATCTTCCCCTATGACATCATTCATAACCCTTGAAGCACTGTTTTGTATGCTTATTGGTGGATATATTCCATAGTCAGTCATTTCACGGCTTAGAACTATATGCCCATCAAGAATACTTCTTGATTGATCAGCAATAGGATCACTTAAATCATCACCTTCAACCAAAACTGTAAAAAATGCTGTAATAGAGCCTTTCCCTTCTTCTTTTCCAGCTCTTTCCATGAGCTGAGGTAAAAGTGTAAGCACCGAAGGTGGATATCCTTTTGAAGTTGGAGGCTCACCCAAAGCTAGTCCAATTTCTCTTTGAGCCATTGCAAAACGAGTAACAGAATCCATCATAAAAAGAACATCTCGACCTTTGTTTTTAAAATACTCAGCAATACTCATAGCACTAAATGCACCATATTTTCTCATAAGTGGGCTGTCATCACTTGTAGCAACTACTAGAACAGTATTATTTAAATCTCCACCAAGGTTTTTTTGAATAAACTCAGGAACTTCACGACCTCTTTCCCCAATTAGTGCTATTACTTTGATAGGAGCTATACTGCCACGAACTATCATACCCATAAGAGTTGATTTTCCAACACCACTTCCTGCAAAAATGCCAACTTTTTGACCTTTGCCACAAGTAAGAAGACCATCAATAGTTTTAACACCAACTCCAAAAGGCTCATCAATAAGTCCCCTTTTCATAGGGTCTAAAGGGGCTTTCATAATAGGAGAGTAAGAATTTCCAACAATAGATGGTTTTCCATCTTTTGGTCGTCCAAATGGGTCGACTACTCTTCCTAATAAACTTTCACCCACTGGTATATTCATCCCCTGACCACTTATAAAAACTTTATCACCACTTTTAAAGCCTTCTATAAAACCAAAAGGAGAGATAAAAAAGGAGTATTGATCGATTTCAGTAACCATCCCAAGTTCGTTTTTAGTTTCGTCCTCGAGCGATATAAGTTTTACAATATCTCCAATCGAAGGACGAAGACCTTCAGCTTCTATAGTTGTAGAGCTAATTTTTTTAATAGTCCCAAATTTTGGAGAGAGGTTGCCTTGTCTTAATCTCTCTTTGAAACTATTTAGTGCCATTATAAGACTTTCATGTTAGTAATATGTGTTTTTGTAGCGTTAAATAGTATCATCAATAACGAGCTTGAACTGGAGAGTTTATGATGTCAAAAAACTCTTTTCTTGTATCACTTTTTAAGAATAAGCCACGAAGTGCTGAAGTTGTTGTAGCAGAGTGAGTTTTACCAACACCTCTCATTTCCATGCACATGTGTCTTGCTTGAATGACAACTGCTACTCCTTTTGGAGAGATGACTTCATTGATTGCGTCTGCAATTTGTTCTGTTAATTGTTCTTGAATTTGTAATCTTTTAGCAAATATATCTACCATACGAGGTATTTTTGAAAGTCCTACAACTTTTCCATCAGGTATATAAGCAACATGTGCACGGCCAATAATAGGAAGTAGATGATGCTCACACATAGAATAAAATTCTATATCTTTTATAAGTACCATTTGGTTGTTGTCAGTTTCAAAAAGTGCATCATTGAGGACTTTTACTGGGTCTTGATGATACCCTTGTGTCATTTCAATAAAAGATTTAAAAACTCTACTTGGAGTTTTGATTAAACCCTCACGATTTGTGTCTTCACCAATAATATCTAACATTGTCTTTACTGCATTTTCAAATTCTTCTTGTCTCTTCATTATTCATTCTCGTATTTATTTTTAGGATAGATTATATCTTTTATTTGCTTTTTTGTTGCTTTTAAATTGTATTATAATTTTAAGTTTTATGATGATTTTTATAAAAAATCCTTAAATGTAATGACATATAAAGCAAAATTTTGATATATTGAAAAAAATTTTTAGAAAAAGGTAATGTATGCAAATCAAAGTAGAAAGAATTGATAGTGCAAATGCAACAGCAGAAGCAAAAGTATCATCAGCATTTTTAGCTGATAAACAAAAAACAATGGCAGCAGAAGTTGCAAAAACAATGAAAGTAGATGGTTTTAGAAAAGGAAAAGTTCCTCCACATGTAGTTATGGCAAGACATGGTGATCAAATTAAACAAGATGTTGAGCAAGAAGCACTAAGAATATTTCTAAATGATGCTTTAAAAGAATTAGGTGTTGAGAATAGTGCTGTTGTTGGTGAGCCTAGTATTACTAAGATGGATAAAACTGATGATGGACTTGATGTTGAGATTAAAATTTCATTTCGTCCAGAGATAGATTTGGGTGATTATAAAGCTTTAGTACCTGAATATAAAACTCCTCGTGTATTGAAAAAAGATATTGATGAGAGAGTTGAAAAAATGTTAAAACTTTCAGCTCCTTTAAAAGAATTGGCAAGAAAAAGAGCTGTTAAAGATGGTGATTTTGTTCAGATTGATTTTGAAGGTTTTATTGATGGTGTTGCATTTGAGGGTGGAAAAGCTGAGAAGTATTCACTTGAAATTGGTAGCGGTTCTTTTATCCCTGGTTTTGAAGATGGTGTTATTGGTATGAAAATAGGTGAAGAAAAAGATATCGAAGTTACTTTTCCAAAAGAGTACAATTCAAAAGATTTAGCTGGAAAAGCATCAATCTTTAAAGTAAAACTACATGGTATCCAAGTAAAAGATGTTCCGGAAACTCCAAGCGAAGAGACTCTTAAACAACTTCTTCCAGGTGTTGAAGATCCAAGTGTTGAAAAACTAGAAGCTGAAGTAAAAGAGCAACTTAAAAATGAAAAATTAGTTAAAGTATTTTCAGATGAGGTAAAACCTGCATTTGTTGAAGCGATTATAGAAAATATTGATTTTGCCCTTCCAGAAAATATTGTAGAACAAGAGATTGATATGCAAGTTCGTAATATCTTCCAAAGCCTTAGTGAAGATGAAATCAAAGATTACTCTGAAAATCCAGAAAAAATTACTGAGAAAAGAGAAGAGTTTAGAAAAGCAGCTACGGACTCTGTGAAATTGACTTTCCTTGTTGATGAATTAGCTAAAGCAGAAAAGATTAAAGTAGAAGATCAAGAAGTTATGCAAATGATTTATTTTGAAGCAATGCAACAAGGACAAGATCCTAAAGCATATTATGAGCAGTATCAACAACAAGGCGTTTTACCTGCAATAAAAATGTCGATTACAGAAGAGAGACTTTTTACGCAACTTTTTAGTAAAGATAAGTAATGAGCTATGTTCCTGTAGTAGTTGAAAAAACTGGTCGTGGTGAGCGAAGTTATGATATCTATTCTCGTCTTTTAAAAGATAGAATTATTATGCTAAGTGGAGAAATTAATGATCAAGTTAGCTCTTCAATAGTGGCACAACTTCTTTTTTTAGAGGCTGAAGATCCTGAGAAAGATATCTATTTGTATATAAATTCTCCAGGTGGAGTAATAACAAGTGGTTTTAGTATTTATGACACAATGAATTACATTAGACCTGATATTAGTACGATTTGTATTGGTCAAGCTGCCTCTATGGGGGCATTTTTATTAAGTTGTGGAACTCCTGGAAAGAGATATGCTCTTCCTAATTCAAGAATTATGATTCATCAACCTTTAGGTGGTGCTCAAGGACAAGCAACTGATATAGAAATCCAAGCAAAAGAGATTTTAAGAATGAAAAAATCACTAAATGAAATCTTGGCAAAAAATACAAAGCAAACTATTAAAAAAATAGAAAGAGATACAGAAAGAGACTTTTTTATGAGTTCACCTGAAGCTGTGGAATATGGATTAGTAGATAAAGTTTTGGAAAAAAGTTTTAAATAACTAATGATTGGAGGAGTAAAATCCTCCTTAAATTTCAACTTTTAAAGATTGGAGTTAAAAAAGTCTGTTTGTAAGGAGTGCTAGTGGTTCGTTTAGATAAAAATAAAATACAAAGTGGTTTAGGTAGAAGGCCTAAAGAAAATTCAGATGCAGAATCGGATACTACAAAGGTTCAATCTTCAAATAGTGAATTAGAAAAATTTTCTCTTTATGTACTTAAAGTACTTATGGATGAAAATATACCACCAACTCCAAACAATTTTCAAATATATTTTGAAAAACTTTTAGAGAATAAACCTCTCTCTTTTAAAAAACGAATAAATGATTTATTAGAAGCAGAAAATGTAAATGAAGACGAGCATAGAGCTAGGATGGAGATGGAAGTCAAAGAGGGATTTGGACAAATTAAAAGTATAATGCAAGTAGTTTCTACAGTGTACAAAAATATCAATGTAATGAAAACTATAGTAAAGAAGAGAACAGGCGAACTTGAAGTTAACACAGGGCAACTCTCTGTTACAAATATAGCATCAACACTAAGCGAGGATTTGAAAAAACTTTCAGACTTAATGAATAAACAAATGGCAACATTAAAAACTCATTATGAAAAAACAGGAATAATTTTAAAAGAGATAGAAAGCAAAGCCGTATTTGACTCGAGATTTGGAGTATATAACAGAAGATATTTTTTACAATCCATTGAAAATGAGAAGCTATCTATAGAACAGTTTAATCACAAAAGCACCTTAGTTTTGACAAAGATTAAAGATAGTATACTTAATAAAATAGTTAATTCAAAAGATAGAATGATTCTTACAAGAAATGTAGCTAAATTACTTTTGAAAACTTCAAGAAGAAGTGATGTTGTTGCCCACTATGGTGATGGTGTTTTTGGCATGCTTATGAAACATACAGATATAAGTAATGCACAAAGAGCATGTGAAAGAATAAGTGATCTTATCTATGCTACGAGCTTTTTTATTGGTGATGCAGAAGTAGACACAGATATAGAACTTGTTATAGTTCCTATAATTCCAGAAAATACAGTAGAGTTGTTAATTTCTCTGGCACTTGATGCACTACCTCAAACAGGAAAGAGATTAGAACCATATATCATATGTAAAGTTGAGCAAGAGAAAGAAGAGGAGAAAGGTAAAGATGGAGCGTGAGATTCTTGTTTATCCTGATAAAAGATTAAAACTAGTATCCCAAGATGTGACAAAGTTTGATGAGGAATTGCATCAATTGCTGGAAGATATGAAAGAGACAATGTATGCAAAAGATGGTATAGGTTTAGCAGCAATTCAAATTGGTGTTGCTAAAAATGTACTTATTATAAACTTGACAGATGAAAATGAGGAACAAAGAGTAGAAAATCTTTATGAAATTATTAATCCAGTCATTTTAGAGGCCGAGGGAAGCGTAACTTATCAAGAAGGATGTTTAAGTGTTCCAAGTGTTTATGAAGATGTTCAAAGAAAAGAAAATATAAAAGTAAAATACTTTGACAGAGATGGAAATATGATAGAAGAAGAGTTAGATGGTTTGATGGCAATCGCTTTTCAACATGAACTTGATCATTTAAAAGGACATCTTTTTATAGAAAAACTATCATATTTAAAACGCAAAAAATTTGAAAAAGAGTGGAAAAAGAAGCTAAAAGAAGGTAAATAATATTGGAAAAAACAACAAAAAAATTCCAATGTGCTACTCTTGCTAACAATCAAGCTTATATTGTAGAAGTAGAATCAGCTTTTGTCCGAGCATTACCAGGCTTTAGTATCGTCGGTATGGCAAATCAGTCGATTCAAGAGTCAAAAGATAGAATCAAATCCGCACTTACAACCATAAAATACAAGTTTCCAGCTCAAAAGATAACAGTTAGTATGTCTCCTAGTGATTTGAAAAAAGAGGGGAGTCATTTTGATTTAGGAATCGCTTTACTTCTTTTTATACAAAAAGAGAGCCTTACATGTAAAGACTTTTATATTTTTGGAGAGTTAGGACTTGATGGTAGAGTAAAATCAACTACCTCTATATTTCCTATAGTACTTTTACTAGCTTCGAAAATGCAATCATTAAAAGTGATAGTGCCAAAAGAGATTATTCAAAAAATAAACCAAATACCAAATGTAGAAGCTTATGGAGTTGAAAGTCTTAGCGAAGCTATAGAGTTTCTAAGTACTAGTAAAAAAGCAATAGAAACAGAAGAATTTTTATATGAAAGCATGATAGAAATAGAAGAGCAAAAATACTTCTATAATAAAAATTTTGAGTTAGATTTTTCTGATGTAAAAGGGCAAAGAAAAGTAAAAAGAGCGATGGTAATAAGTGCAGCAGGTATGCATAACATCTTGCTTGAGGGTAGTCCTGGGTGTGGTAAAAGCATGAGTATAAAAAGACTTCGATATATAATGCCTCCTATGAGTATGCAAGAGATGCTTCAATCTAATGCTTATAGTTGTTTGAGTGGAGAAGAGGAGGATTTGAGTGCACAAAGAGCCTTTCGCTCTCCTCATCATAGCTCATCTAAACCAAGTATTTTTGGGGGAGGAAGTAGTAAGTCTATGGCAGGGGAGTGTGCTTTGGCACATAATGGAATACTTTTTTTCGATGAATTTCCGCACTACTCAAAGACAGTTTTAGAAGCGTTGCGTGAACCGCTTGAAGATAATCAAATCTTGATTTCAAGAGTAAATTCTAAAGTAAAATACGCATCGAAGTTTCTTTTTGCGGCTGCTCAAAATCCTTGCCCTTGCGGTAATCTTTTGTCTGCTTTTAAAGAGTGTAGATGTAATGAGATTGAAATAAAACGATATAAAAATAAGATATCAGATCCTCTTATGGATAGAATTGATATTTATGTTCAGATGAGTGAAGATTTTGAGAGTAAAAGTGAATTGAGCTCAGAGCAGATGTTTAGGGATGTGTTAAAAGCTTTTGAGTTTCAAAAAAAGCGTGGACAAAAAGAACTTAATGCAAAATTGAACGAAAAAGATTTGCAAGATGTTATAAATTTAAACAATGAAGCAAAAGATATAATGGTAAAAGCAACAGTAAATTATGGACTTACGCATAGGAGTGTACATAAAATTGAGGCAATTGCAAGAACAATTGCTGATATAGAACAAAGTACTCAGATAAAAAAAGAGCATATTCTTGAAGCTCTAAGTTATAGGAAAAGATAATGAAAAAACTATTTAAAGAGGTTAAGAGCTTAGATAAGAGATGCTATGATAAATTATATTTGAGTGAAGATATCTTGATGGAACAAGCTTCTATGGCATTAGCAAATGAAGTTAAAAAATGTGTAAAAAAAGATGAAAAAGTTTTATTTATTTGTGGCTCAGGGAACAACGGTGCCGATGGTATAACAGCTGCAAGAATTTTAGTTAAAGAGGTTGATGTTTCTGTTTTTGTTCCTTTTGGAGTTAAATCAAATATGGCTGAATTACAATTGAAGAGGCTTAGAGCTTTACATGTCAATGTAGTTTCTAGCTTAATCAAAGCTGATGTTTATGTAGATGCATTGTTTGGTTCAGGACTTGTTAGAGATTTGAATGAAAATATGGTAGAGATTATACAAACAGTTAACAAAAGAGATGCAAAAAAGATAGCTTGTGATATCCCTACAGGGATAGATTCTAATGGTAAGATAAGTACTGTATGTTTTAAAGCAGATAAAACAGTAACCATGGGGGCCCTTAAAGAGTCTTTGTATAGTGATGAAGCTAAAGATTTTACAGGAAAAATAAAAGTTGCAAATTTGGGTGTTAGTAGAGAAAACTATGAGCTACATCCAACAAGTTATCTTCTTGAACAAAGTGATTTAAAGCTACCGTATAGGGAAAAAAATATGGTCAACAAAGGTACATTTGGGCATGTTGTTGTAATAAGTGGACATAAAGAGGGAGCAAGTAGGTTGAGTGCTGATGCCGCTTTTAATTTTGGAGCAGGTCTAGTGACTCTTTGTGG
>Ga0193951_1000540_pt1 | contig 17051 bp, 10 predicted proteins | sample BB_2_MG_FD_140370 | JGI IMG/M metagenome (GOLD analysis project Ga0193951, IMG submission 140370) | Microbial mat bacterial communities from the Broadkill River, Lewes, Delaware, United States - BB_2_MG | ecosystem: Environmental > Aquatic > Freshwater > River > Microbial mats | place: USA... | reverse complement strand
TCAGCATTTCGCAGCAATGCCGCCACACAATCACCATCGGCTGGCAGCAGTGTGATGCCGATAGAGGCTGAGATCGTAAATGTGCGGGTATCCAGCGAAAGTGGCTGCTCTATCACCTTAATCAGGTTGTTAGCCAGCTGACTGGCCTGCTGTGCAGACGTATGATGATCCAGACCCTGCAACAGCACCGCAAATTCATCACCGCCCAGCCGGGCCACAATGTCCATACTACGTAGCTCCCCCACCAGACGATGGGCAACATGCTGGAGCACCTGATCACCGGTGGCATGACCCAGCAGGTCATTAATCCGCTTAAAATCATCCAGATCAAGATACAGTAATGCTGCGCGCAGCGGTTCTCGGCCCGACTGACGCAGCGTCTGCTCCAGATGCTCCTGTAACAGGCGCCGGTTTGCCAGGCCAGTCAGAGCATCATGAAATGCCAGATTCTGCAGCTCTGCAGTTTTTTGCGCCACGATACGCCGCAGTTTCTCCGGTTGCGACATCAACGTGTTCACCGCCAGGCTGGTTAGTAACGCTACCAGCACCGAGACCCCGTAACCCAGCATTCCCCAGAGCCGGGCTGAATCCGGGGCATGGCTGACGGTCAGCATCCAGGCGGCATTCGGCACATTCAACTGGCTGGTATGGGAAGGTTCAAGGTCAGCAGGACCGGCAAAAGCGATCACATCAGGCGCGGCCGTAACAGGGTGAATACGTGATAACCGATAGCCATAACCACGCTCTGCCAGCGACCCCAGCTCTGTGGCTGCCAGTATATCGTCAAGAAAAATCAGCGCTGAGGCAAAGCCCCAGAACCGCTCCTCACCGTCCTGTTCAATGAATACTGGATTACGGCCAATAATGGCAACGCCCCCCTGAATCAGCTCAAAGGGGCCAGCTACCGTCAACCGGCGCTCACGAATGGCTGCTATTGCTTCTACGTTGCGCTTATCGTCCAGCAACAGATTATGGCCAATCGCTTTTTCATTACCCGCCAGGGGGTGGATCTGTGCGATCACGCCATCAGGGGCCAGTTGCAGGTTGGCAACGCCCCCAATGGAGCTCAGCACAGCCTCGGAAAATGTCTCAAAGTCGGTGATGGTCCCACCCTGCTGACGTACTTCAAGCGCCAGAATCCGGGTCGTAGACAGAGAACGCTCCAGCCGGCGCTCGATAACATGAGCCTGAGCAGTCGCCAGCTCGCTGACCAGCAACTGTTTTTCATGCAACAGCACCTGCTGATTGATATGCGACCAGTAAACGCCAATCGCTGCAATCAGAACAAAGAGCAGCCCGCAAATAAGTCTCTGTCGGAACAGGCAATTCAATCTCATACAATAACGTTCACTTTCGGGTTCAGAGTCTATTGACCATAGTCTGCATAGCCAGTGTTAGCCATGTAATCACCGCAATGTCCGGAATACAGCCAACCGGTATCGTCCTATCAGAAAAGTCTGCCAGAACCACCCAGCCCTTGTCGGTCTATAGCCACCTCACACGGAGCGAGCCGGGCTCGGTGGTTCATACACCAGCACCTGATTACGTCCCGCGGTTTTGGCTGCATACAGCGCCTTATCGCTGGCACTGAGCACGGCATCAAACGTCTGACCGTGGCCTGGATAGCTCGCGATTCCCAGCGAAATAGTGCAAGTAACATCGCCCGGCAACTGCTGTCGCACCACTTGCGCAAAACTCCGCCGTAACTGCTCAGCACGAACACAGGCATCAGAAATGCCGGTTGCAGGCAGTACCACCAGAAACTCTTCCCCGCCATAGCGACACACCACATCAGAACGTCGGCATCCCTCATTCAGAGTCCGGGCCAGCAACTGTAATACCTCGTCCCCCACCTGGTGCCCCAGCTGGTCGTTCACCTGTTTAAAGTGGTCCACATCAATCAGGATAACGGCCAGCTCTTTACACGCACTGGCCTGAGCAATCAGATCAGGTTGCTGAGAGTCCAGATACCTGCGATTGTAGAGTTGCGTCAGGGGATCACGAATGGCCTGTTGATGTAGCTCATCTTTAAGCTGAGTCACCTCATCAACTCGCTGCTGCAATGTCTGGTTGGCATCGATCAGCTGGCGCTCCAGCATCACCTGCTCCGTCATATCCATGGCCAGACCGATGTAGCCATCCACTTCGCCATCAGCATTACAAATCGGAATTTTCTCCGTCCTGAAGTACATCGTGCCCGCCGGGGTATCGAAGCTTTCCAGTACTTCCACCCGTTTACCCGCAGCAAACACCTGCAGATCAGTCTGGTAAAGAGCCTGCCCCTCCTCTGGCCCCAGCAGATCAAGTACCGTCAGGCCCAGAACACTGTCAGCTGCCGTGCCAAATACCTGCTCTGTTTTACGGTTAATGTAAGTAAAGCGACAGTCGCAATCCTTGATAAAGATACAGGCCCCTACATTGTCCAGCACCGTGCTCAACTTGCGCTCACTGTCATACAATTGCTGCTGTATCTGCTTCTGCGCAGTGATATCGGTTGAAATTCCAAACAGCCCCACGGTGCTCCCTGCCGGATTCAACAGTGGCTTTTTAACCGTCAAATAGGTACGAAATTCACCAAACTCGGGGATGTAGTTCACCTCCTCGGTTCTCACAACCTCACCACACTCGATCACCTGACGGTCGCTATCCTCAACCAGCTTTTGCGTTGTTGCTTCATCAAAGAAGCAACGGTCATCGCAGCCCAGAATCTGCGCCGGGGTCATACTAAACAGCTCACAGACTTCGCGGTTAACATAGGTATAGCGAGAGTCTCGATCTTTACAGTAGACATAAGCACCCAGGCCATCGAGAACATGAGAAAGCGCCGGCACATCGCCAGTCTCTGCCACCGGCTCCGACAGCAAAACCACCAGCGCCTGCTCGGCCTGATCAGTAATCAGCGAGCGCTCACATGCCAGCATCACATGGCCAAACTGCAAAACCTGCGTATCGGGTTGATTCTGATCACACAGCAGCGGCTGCCAGCCTTGCTTCCAGTAATCAGAAGCACGAAAGTCATCACAGCTGATATCTAAGAGTTCGCATGCGGCCGGGTTCAACAGCGGCCGCTCAGGCTGCGCCAGATCAATCACCAGTACAGGCTGTTTAAGTTGTAAAAAGAGAGTTGCTATTGCCACTGACGTTACCCGCTCCGGTGTATTCATAAGTCCATTCAATCCGCCATACACCCACGCGGAGATTGATACTGCCCTGTCACTCGCGGCACTGAACGCCAGCACCTGAGAATATGCACCTCAGCTGACGCTTTACTAAAAAACAGCCGGATACATGCAGTTGACCCTCGCCCGACAGGAGCAGTTCCCTGTCGGACAGTCATAACCACTATAGATGCCAGCGATAACGGTGGTATCCCGGGCATTTATCTGCTCGGCATCACACGGCAGATTCCTGCACCACTAAAGTTGTAACCACCAGGCGTTCAGAATAGGCTTTCAACTCTCTTTACAACAGCAGCCAATCAAGAGTGCAAGGACGTGGGAACCCAGAATCAGTTCCGTTTACTGGAGCAGTACAAACAATCCGAAGTCACCATTCACAGCCTGCTGGACTCGATGATGACCAGCCTGAACGGCATCAGCCTGCTGCGTGATGCACGGGCCCAGCAGGATGCCATCACCCAGCTCAGCAAGGCCTACCCGTTTGTAGACCTGATCTACAGCCTGGACGCACAGGGCGTCCAGCAGCTCGACTCGGCCTACAGCCGCCAGGTCAGTGAACGTAAGCGCCGCATGCACAGCAAGGGCAGCGACCGCAGCCAGCGCCCCTACGTGGTGGCAGCACGGGACAGCCGTAACCAGGTGATGGTCTCCCAGCCTTACCTGTCTTCAGCCACCCATGAGCTGTCGATCTCTGCAATCCAGCGCTACATTGATGCCGATGAGCAGGACCTTGGCTACCTGGTAATCAACTTTAATCTGCAACGGCTGATCGCCTACCTCAATGGCGACGCCACCCGCTCGCAGCTGGCCCCCTGGTTTCAATGGGTCTACTGCCTGATCAGCGGGTTGTTGCTGCTGGTGTCCGGGTTATTGCTCTATGCCGCCTTTGATGCCCTGATCAACGTGTTCAGCAGCAAAGATACCGCCGCCTCAGGGGCGTTCGGCATTGTAATCCTGACCACTCTGGGGATGTCGATCTTTGATCTGGGCAAAACCATCCTCGAAGAGGAGGTACTGGTCAGTAAAGATAACCGCCACAATCTTTCCACCCGACGCACCATCTCACGGTTTATGGCGACCATTATTATCGCGATCTCGATTGAGGCGCTGTTACTGATCTTCCGCGCCCTGCTGGAAGTACCGGGCAACACGGAGCAGCTGCATAATGCTGTGTGGATACTGTTATCGGCAGTGGCGATGCTGGTCGGGCTGGGGATTTATCTGAAATTGAGTGAGGCCTCCAGTCGCCATGATCCGCACGAGTAAACCGGGCCGAGCCCGACATTACACCCCGCCGGGCCCGACTGATTTGCAACGCTGCCACAGCCGTTTTTTACGGTATGATGCAGGCTCTGATCTTCAACCTGACTGTAGCCGTAGCTTATGCGATCACTGCCGCCGTTAACCGCCCTGCGGGTCTTTGAAACCGCCGGAAAATGCCTCAGCTTTACCCAGGCCGCCAGCCAGCTACATGTCACCCAGAGTGCCGTGAGCCGTCAGATAAAACAGCTGGAAGATTACCTGGGAATCCCCCTGTTCGTCCGTCGGCATCATAAACTGGAGCTAACCGATGCTGGCAGCCAGTTGCTGGGCAAACTGGAGCAGTCCTTTAACCTGATGGAAGATGCCGTTCAGGAGCTGCGCGACCCGAATCAGCGGCAGAAGCTGAACATACTGGTACCGCCGACCTTTGCCACTCGCTGGCTGGTGTCACAACTGTCCAACTTTCAACAACGCTTCCCCGAGCTGGAACTATCTATTCAGAACCATGGTGCTGAACATGCCAAGTTTGACTGTGAGGTCCGTTTCGGCACCAGTGGCAAGCCCCGCTATTACAGCGAACTGTTGATGCTGGAACAGCATATTGCCGTCTGCGCGCCCAGCCTGGCCGAGAAGGCCCGCCAGCTGGAAACCTGCAGCTACAGCCTGCTGCATATTCTGCACAACGGTAAACGGCTGCCCACCTGGGAGGACTGGTTACAGGCGGCCCAGAAGCGTCATCTGATCAACCCTGAGCGCGGCATGGAGTTCAGCACCCTGGATCAGGTAATTAACGCTGCCCGCGCCGGTGCCGGGCTGGCCATTATCGACCGCACCATGATTGCCCAGGAGCTGGCCGACGGCAGTCTGGTACAGTTCAGTGAGATTGAAGTCAGCGGGCCCTGTGGTTACTGGCTGGATATCGAAAGCGACCGCCAGGGGCTGGCCAAAGTCATCCACTTCAGCGACTGGCTACGTAGCGCTGTTGCCATACGCAAGTAACAGAGCCACCACCGTAGACAAAAAAAGCCCCGCAGTGCGGGGCTGAATCATTCATCACAACAACGATGAACAAGAACCATCCAGGTAGATCAGTCACCCCCGACAGACGACACAGCATCGGGGCGAGGGTCAGACTTTATTCCGCAAAAGCACCCTGTGCCGGACGGGCCGTACGCGGGATACGCTTGCCAGCGGTGTAATCATTGATCAGATCACACGGCGTGTAGTTACGCTCCAGTTCAAAAATTTCTTCCTCGGTCAGCGTCATCTCCAGCGCCGCCAGTGCGCTGTCAAACTGCTCCCGGGTATCAGCGCCCACCAGCATGGAATTGATCTCTGGCTTGTTCAGCACCCAGGCCTGTGCGACCTGTGCTGGCAGCACACCACGGGCATCGGCAACACGCGCCACCGAGTGGGCAATATCTTTGGATGCCTGATCGCTGTACATACCCGCCGTAAAGAAATCCGTCTGGTTACGGGTAGACTGCAGATCACTGGTCAGAATGCCGCGAGCCAGCGGGCTGAATACAGACACACCAATACCCTGATCCTGACAGAACGGGATCATCTCGCGCTCTTCTTCACGGTAGGCACAGTTGTACTGCAGCTGCATATTGATCGGACGCTGCCAGCCGTTTTTGTCACAGACCATCAGGATCTTTGCCAGCTGGCCCGTCGTCATGGTGGAGACACCGATGTAACGGGCTTTACCGGCCAGTACGATATCGTTCAGCGCGCCCATGGTCTCTTCAACCGGGGTGTCGGTATCGAAGTAGTGCAGCATGTAGATATCAACGTAATCCATGCCCATACGGGTCAGGGAGGCATCAATCGCGTTGAAGATATTCTTGCGTGAGTGACCCTGAGCGTTGATATCGTCGCTCATGGCGTAGCCCACTTTAGTGGTGATCACCAGATCGTCACGGCGACCAATACGGCGCAGTACATTACAGACCACCTCTTCACCGGCACCGGTGGAGTAGAAATCAGCCAGGTCGATAAAGTTGACCCCGTTATCCAGCGCATGGCTGATAATTGGCTGGCTTTCTTTCTCGTCGAAGATCCACGGCTTCCACTCTTTGGAACCCATGTTCATGGTGCCCAGGCACAGACGGGATACTTTCAGGCCGGACTGGCCGAGTCGTACATATTGCATAGTAAATCCTGATCAGTTAGCGGGCGCTGGCCTGTGTTGGCCAGCGCCGGTTTACAAAATAACGAACGGTTATAAGCAACGCTTATCTGGCCGTCGCCGAAACAGGGGCCGGTTTCGCCGCACGGTCAGCTTCAATCGCCACCAGTGCATCGGGCTTCAGCTCTACCACCTGACCGTTAATCTCGACCCGCTGAGCCAGCTTGATGAAGGCAAACGCCGAGGCCACCACAATCAGCATGCCTGGCACGCCGGACAGGTTGAACAGCATTTTGACCCCGTCGACACCGATATAACTGGCACTGATCCAGGCCACAAAGGCAATGGCACTGCCCCAGCAGGCTTTGATCCACAGCGGTGATTTCAGATGTTCAGCATCCACCCCTTTGGTACACAGGCCACCGATGGCGTCGGTATTGGAGTCCGCGGCAGTAATAAAGGTGATAAAGCAGGCGAAGATAAACAGCCCGCTGATCAGCGAGGCCCCAGGCAGCTGATCGAACAGCACATAGATCACCGAGGCAAAGCCGCTGGCTTTATAGGCTTCATACATGATGCCGCCCTGAGTGGTGTCGAAAAACAGGGACGAGCCACTGAAAATGCTGAACCACAGGAAACCAAAGGCAGATGGCAGCAGGGTGTTCACAATGATGAACTGACGCACCGTGTAGCCACGGGCGATTTTGCCCAGGAACAGACAGCTCAGAGGGGCCCAGGCGAACCAGCTGGCGAAGAATGCCACTGTCCACCAGCCAGGCCACTGATCATTACCGGAGGCACCGGTCACCAGATTACGGGCAAAGAAATCAGACAGGTACACGCCCAGTGACTCGACACCCAGCGACAGAATAAACGCCGTCGGGCCGACCACAAAAATGAACAGCGCACCGACAAAGTACAGCCAGGTGTTCACCCGCGCCAGGGTCTGGATACCACGGTGCAGACCGGATGCTGCGGAGATAATCGCCGAGCCAATAATGCCGATCGCAATCGCCGCATAGACCGTCGCACTTTTCTCGATACCCAGCACCGACTCAAGACCGTCGCCGATAATCAGCAGGCCGGAGGTCAGCGTCGCCGACATGCCCAGTACTACGGAGAACAGCGCCAGACCATCCACCACCTGGCCCCCGGTGCCATCAACCCAGCGGCCCAGCAATGGACGCAGCATGGAGCCAATGGAGAACTGCAGCTTGAGGTTATGGAACGCCAGCGCAAAGGCCAGTGCCGCCACGGTGTAGATGCTGTACGGGGTAATCGTCCAGTGGACAAAGATCGTCGACATGGCAAAACGCATGGACTCGGCACTTTCCGGGGTCACGCCCAGAGATTTGGGCGGCTCGTAGTAGTGCAGGATCGGCTCTGCCACCGACCAGAACAGGATGCCCATGGCAATTACGGTGGTCAGCGACACCGCAAACCAGCGGAACGGCGTCAGCAGAGGCGTCGCCTGCTCACCACCGATACGTACCCGGCCCACCGGAGCAAAGAACGCATAGGCCACCACAAATACCAGGAATACGGCACTGAGGTTAAACAGCCAGGAGAAGTTAGACATGATGGCACTGTTGATCGCCGACGTAGCGGCAACAAAGTTCTTTTCATCAATGACGGTATAAATAATCGTCAGGACCAGACACGCAAAGGCTGGCCAGAAGGTTATCGGGCGAATGTTTTTCATGGTATTTCCTGATTATTATTATCGATCTGGCAACCAGCCATACCTGACGAGGTAAAGCGCAACAGCGCCCCTCCATCCGGCAATCGGCGACTGCCTGCATCCAGAACTTCTGTAAAGCCCGTTCAGAGTGAACCAGCACTCCAAAAAGCCCAAACAACAAAAAATCACGTCAGCATTACTTAATGTAATCCTGCAGTAACCCACTGATTTGTCATTAGAAACATGATTACACAGGCTGTGAAGAACCAGCCGACCCGGTTATGCCCCAGCATCGGGTCAACTGGCTGTCACGCGATGAGCGCTATCCGGCTCTCCATAACGGGCTGTCACAGCCCGTTACAGGCAACCGGATCAGGCGTCGCCGTAGTAGACCCAGACACACTTGGTTTTGGTGTAGGACGACAGCGAGTGGATCGCCATCTCTTTACCCCAGCCGCTCTGCTTGAAGCCACCGAACGGGCTGCTCAGGCCGTAACAGCCGTAGCGGTTGATAAACAGCATGCCCGCATCGATCTGCTCCGCCACACGGTGAGCACGGCTGACATTCGCCGTGTACAGGCCCGCTGCCAGGCCAAAGGCCGTGCTGTTGGCCATCTCGACCGCCTCTTCCGTGGTGCTGAAACGGGTACAGCACAGAATCGGGCCAAAGATCTCTTCCTGAGCAATACGGGCATCCTGCGCTACATTGGAGAAAATGGTCGGACGGATAAAGTAACCGTTGGCATTGTCGCCCTCGGTATCCGCACAGCCACCGGCCACCAGCTCGGCTTCGGTTTTGCCGATTTCGATGTAGTCCATGATCTTGTTGAACTGGGCTTCGTTACACTGTGGGCCCTGGTCAACATCCGCTGACAGCGGGTCACCACATTTCACCGCATTGGCTTTCTCAACCAGTTTTGCCAGCACCTGATCGTAGAGGCTGTCGTGGATCAGGAAGCGGGTCGGCTCGGAGCACTTCTCACCTTTGTGAGAGAACATCACGGTAAAGGCACGGTCAATCGCACCGTCCAGATCAGGGGTATCTTCGAAGAAGATACACGGTGATTTACCGCCCAGCTCCAGCGTCGCCGCTTTCAGGTTGGACAGGCCGGAGTTCTGCACGATCTTGCGACCCACACCGGTGCTGCCAGTAAATGAGATCTTGTGAACGTTGTCACTCAGGGTCATCTGGTTGGCCATCTTGCCGTCAGTCAGCAACATGTTCAGCACACCGGCTGGCAGGTCCAGCTCACTGTCGATCAGCTCCATCAGGTAGATCGCCGTCAGGGGTGTGTACTCGGATGGCTTGAGAATCACGGTGTTACCCATGGCCAGCGCGGGTGCTATTTTCAGGCTCGCCTGGTACAGCGGGAAGTTCCAGGGTGCGATCAGACCACAGACACCCACCGGTTCTTTGAGGGTGTAGTTCAGGTAACCATCATCTACCGGCGATGTCTCACCGTAGAATTTGTCAGTCCAGCCCGCGTAGTAATCAAAGATATCGGCACAGGTCGGAATATCATCGGCCATGGATTCACTGAACAGCTTGCCGTTAGGCAACGTTTCCAGCAGCGCCAGTTTCTCGGTGTTATCACGGATCAGCTGGGCGATCTGGCGCAGCAGGTGTGCCCGCTCGGTACGACTGACTTTGGACCAGACACCGGCTTCATGACGCTGGTTGGCAACCTTCGCGGTGTACTCCACCTGTTCCGCATCGGCCATGGCAAAGCTGCACAGCGACTGGCGATTAGCCGGATTGAGAACCGTCCAGGACTCACTGCTGGCACCGGTCACCCACTCACCGTTGATGTACTGGTTTTTCGGCGTCTGCAGCCACTGTTCGGCCCAGGCCAGTGGAATATTGTTTGTCGCACCCATGAGATTATCCTGTAATTTTCACGATTATTATCAGTGGGCGGACCAGCTGCTGCCGGACCGCGCGTTATGCTGAGCATGGTAGGAATGAAGGCTGAGCGGCACAATTGACATTACTGAATGCAGCACTGCAAAAAACTCATCCTTAGCGTGTCACCCGCCCGGCCCCTACAGATAGCTGCGAATCACCTCAAGATCGCCCCCTGATTCTTTGAACACGCGGGCGGTAAACGAATAGCCACGGGCATTTTTCAGCCGGATAACGGTTGGGATCAGGCTGTTGATATTGGCCTCGTTGCGCTCAAGGTTGGGAGCCACCCCGGCCAGACAATGTTCGGTAAAGGCACGAATACCACTTTCCAGACAGCGCATAGCATCCAACAGGTTATGCACCACAACCGCCTGCCAGGGGCTGTAATCCAGCTCACCATGATCGTGAGTCATCTGCGCGGAATAGCAGCGGCCACAGGCCTGCATACAGCAGTGGACCAGGTATTCAGGGATGGTCGGGTTGACCTTGCCCGGCATCGCCGAGGAACCCGGCTGCACTGCCGGAAGCACCAGCTCGGCAAAACCGGTTTCCGGGCCGGAGGCCATCAGCCGGAAGTCCTTGGCAATCCGTAACAACCCACGTGCCAGCTGCTCCACCCCGCTGGCCAGGCGAACCAGGTTATCGTGGTTCTGTGAGCAGTCGAACAGGTTGTCACTTCGCTGATAGCGGTCACTGTCCAGCACCTGGTTCAGCACCGCCATCGACTGATCAAAAAATGCTGCCGAGCAGTCGCCCCGACGGCCAATAATATTGCCACCCAGATTCACCGTATACAGCGCCTCAACATCAACCGCCAGCCGCTGTTCATTGCGCCGTACCAGACTGGCATAGCCACCGAAGAAGTCATCAAAACCAATTTCCACCGCATCCTGCAGACAGGTACGGGCAATTTTCTGCACCTGGGCCCACTGTGCTCCCTGGTCGGTAAAGGTCTGTGCCAGTTGTTGCAAGGCACCACCCAGCCCCTGCCACTGGCCGATTACGGCAATATGGCAGGCAGTGCTCTGGGCATCACTGGTGGAGTTATTCAGGTTCACGTGATCATTGGGGTGGACCGGGGCATAGCTACCCAGCGGCTGATCAAAGGCCAGCTGATTGGCCAGGTTAGCAATCACCTCGTTGATATTCATATTGGTGGAGATGCCACCGCCACCATGAAAGGCATGGACGGGAAACTGCTCAACAGGCAGATCAGCCAGTAGCGTCTCAATCGCCGCTAGCATTGCCGATGCCAGCTCAGGGGGTAACTCACCGGCGGCAAGGTTGGTCAGCACAGCTGTTTTTTTTACCTGTAGCAGTGCCGTAACTAATTCAGGGTACGCCGAGAGCGGCTTTTCGCCATTGAGGGGATAAAGGTTGATCGCCCGCTGGGTCTGAATGCCGTACAACGCCAAGGCGGGCACAGTCAGCGGGCCAATCAGATCCTGTTCTGTGCGGTAACATGGAGTATTCATAACAGCAGCAGTCCTGATGAGGCAAATGGGAAAGTGCCATCAGAATAAAGACCGTCTGATACGGCAAGCGATCATTTCGAACACTGCTATGCGAAAAAGTCATTGTGGATTTCTAAGTGCGTATACGAGAGGGCGTTGAGCACAGAAAAGAAAAAAACAGGAGGCAAAGAATGCCTCCTTCGACGAGGACGACAACATGACAAAACATGGAATTAAAATATAACTTTAAGCACCTTAAGTTTTTTCGTACATAAATCAGAAAAACACCGTTTATATAAAACAGTTTTATAAGAATTCATTATAAAAAATAAAGACACTAACTTTTTAAGAATATAGCTATCGATAGTTCAGGCTACGTTTTTACGGTGCACCCCCGGTTACGTCCTGCTATGTAGTGAATATAGGATAGAAAGTTAATTTAAAAAATCCAGAAAAGCCATATAAAAAACAGACTAATCTCTACAATTAATTCCTGAATAGTTCTTCAGCACCATTATTTTAAGTACAAAGTATAACAAACCAGGAATACGGCTTACTTAATTATCAATAACAGTGTCATATCGCGTTCACAAACCTTACCTTCCTGCCGCCTGGCCAGGAACCCCCACCAGGCGGCACCACAACTCAGTGATCGCGACTCAGTGCATCACCCAGCTCCACAACCCGCGCCAGCAGACGTTCGATATCACTGCCTACCGCCGCCCCATTAGCCAGAATCAGCCGGATACCGCTGCGTCCTTTATGGCTGGCGTAATCGACATACGGCCCCCCCGTCTGCATCATGGCTTTACAGATACGGATATTCAGCGCCCTCAGCGCCTCTTCATCCAGTGACAGACCTGCAGGTTCGTAACGGAACAATACGTTGAGGTACACCGCTGGAGCCAGCATCTGCAACTGTGGCTGCTGTTGCACCTGAGCAACGGTTTCAGTTTTTAACTGTTGCAGTGCATCAACCTTATCGGCGAAGCCCTGATTGCCGATTGCTTTCCAGCTCAGCCAGACTTTAAGTGCGTCAGCGCGGCGACCACACTGGATTGAACGTTCACCCAGGTTGTAGTCCGCATTCTCGTCAGCATGGAAAAGATATTCACCACCACCACCGGCACAGCAATCACGCAACTTACCGGCTTCTTTCACCAGAATAACTGCCGCGGTAATCGGTACATTCATCAGTTTGTGGGCATCCCAGGACACCGAGTCCGCCAGCTGAACATCCGCCAGCAGATGGCGGCTCTGCTCAGAGAACAGCACCGGTGCTCCCCAGGCCCCATCCACATGCAGCCAGATGTTATGCGCTCGGGCGATAGCAGAACATTCTGCGACCGGATCAAAGGCTCCGATCACCGTCGTGCCGGCCGTCAGGCCAATAAAGAACGGAATATGACCCCGGGCTTTGCTGGTTTCAATCGCCTGCTGCAACGCCTGTGGGCACATCCGCCCCTGATCATCACTGGCCACCGCAATCAGGTTATCCGAACCAATACCCAGCACATTCGCCGCCCGTAAGCCGGAGTAGTGCGCCTGATCTGAGACATAAGCCACCAGAGTGCGACCCTGAGCCCCCTTTGTTTTGAAATCAGGACAGACATGGTGACGGGCCAGCAGCATACCAATCATATTGGCCTGGCTGCCACCGGGCACCATCACCCCTTCTCCTTCGTCAAAGCCCACCAGCGCATTCCACTGGCGGATCAGCTCCAGCTCCATCAGCGTCGCGACCGGCCCTACCTGGTAGGTATGCATGGTGGCGTTGCTGAGGCTGGTGATCCAGTCACCCAGTAGCGCAGGTTTGTTCTGGCCGGAGTAAAGCAGTTTAAAGAAATCAGGCTGCGCCACATCCGGGTTATAGTGCAGGTACGCTTTGGCAGCGGTTTCCAGGGTTGCCAGGTCCGCACCCTGCTGCCCCAATCCCAGGTCCAGTTGCTGTTCCAGCTCAGCGGCAGCGGGGGCCTGCGAAACCGGTCGCGGCTGTGCCGTCCAGTCGGTAACGGCTTTGTTCAGAATATCCAGATACTGCTGCATGGCCCAGGCCCCTGTGAAAATTGATCAGGCCCGCAGTATAAAAGTCGGCCCGGCGTAGCGACCAATGCCGTTTTGCTTCATAGCGGTTACTTTTCGGTATGGGAACAGCCCGAAGCTCAGCAGGACGGGTTATACAACTCGACCAGATAGTCCCAGAACGCCGCTGCGCTACCCGCCGCACCTTTAAGCCGGTAAAAGCAGATCTGCAACGGAATCGCCTGTACCGGGTTCGGCAACTGTTGCAGCAGGCCACTGTCCAGCTCGCTACGAATCAGGCTGCGGGGCAGCCAGGCCATACCATGCCCGGCCAGAGCCAGCGCCTTCTGCGCTTCAGACAGGGCATTCTCGTACACCGGCTGCAGCTCATGGTCAGCCAGCTGCAGGCAACCCTGACTGGCCAGCAGGCGACCAAAAAACGAGGCGGGCGGGTGACTGAGCAGACGAATTACCGACCCCTGTGTAAGTCCATGCAACAACTCACCCTGGCTATCCACCGCACTGACCGGCACCAGCTCGTCTACACCCACTGGCAGGCACTCCACATCACTACGTTGCAGCTGGCTGAGGGTATCGCGGGTGCCATAACAGAGCATAAAGTCACTGTTCCCGGCCAGAAAGGTTTCGATGCTGTCATGCAGATTCCCCGCCTCAACACTGATCAGCGCATCACCAGCCAGTGCCTGCAGGCTGGGCATCCAGCGCGGTAGAAACGCCACCGCCAGCGCATGCTGGGTAAGTATTTTCAGCTGACTGCGCTGGGCATCCAGCGCCCGTAGCCGTTGCCGATCCGCGTAGATCTGTTCCACCATTCGTTGCGCCTGCTCAGCAAACAGTTCACCCGCTGGCGTCAGGGTGGTGGGGTGCTGATTACGATCCACCAGCGCCACCCCCAGCCAGTTCTCCAGTGACCGCACCCGGCGGCTGAAAGCGGGCTGCGTCACACAACGGGCCTCTGCCGCACGGGAAAAGCTGCCCTGTTCGGCCAGGGTAATAAAATCTTTCAGCCACTTCAGTTCCATAAATTCCTCATCGGCACGCACCACCATTCAAGCGCAGATAAAAAGACGGCATGACTTCATGCCAAAAAGTAACCGGAGTGAAAAAAAACAGCATTGGCCACTGTACCCTCCAGCCCCCTACTATCCAGTTATCAACACTCGCACCCTCAACAATCCGGGTGGAAATAGCAACCACCCCGGGTGTTAACAATAATAAGGCAGGCTCCGACATGGAATATATCAAGCAGTCCACCGCGCCGGTGGCAGAATCCGATCAGCGTATCCAGGCCACGGTCAAAACCATGCTGGCCCGGATTGATGCCGAGGGCGAAAGCGCCGTGCGTGAATATGCTGCCCAGTTCGATAACTGGCAGGGCGACTTTATTCTCAGCGATGAAAAACGTGCCGCGCTGATCGCTCAGGTGCCGGAGCAGGTCAAACAGGATATTCAGTTTGCCTGGCAGCAGGTGCGTACTTTTGCGCAAGCACAACGCGATAGCATCCAGCCGTTTGAAATCGAATCCGCACCGGGCGTAACCCTGGGTCAGACCGTTTTACCACTTAACTGTGCCGGCTGCTACGTACCCGGTGGCCGATACTCCCATGCCGCGTCCGCCCTGATGAGCGTAGGTACCGCCAAGGTAGCCGGGGTGAAAACTGTGGTTGCCTGTTCACCACCGAAAGATGGCAGCATCCACCCGGCGATTGTTTACGCCATGGACCTTGCCGGTGCCGATATTATTCTGGAGATGGGCGGCGTCCATGCGGTGGCTAGTATGGCCAAAGGGCTGTTTACTGGCGTACCGGCTGACATCCTGGCCGGGCCTGGCAATGGCTATGTGGCTGAAGCCAAGCGACTGCTGTTCGGTGAAGTCGGCATTGATGTATTCGCCGGACCGACCGAGTCCGCGATTATTGCCGATGACAGCGCCGACCCGATGACCCTCGCCGTCGATCTGGTCTCCCAGGCCGAGCATGGCTACGACTCACCGGTCTGGCTGTTTACCACCAGCCGTCGTATCGCCGAGAAAGTCGCCGAGCTGATGCCTAAAGTCGCCGCCGATATGCCTAACCATGAAGTGGTGCAGACGGCCTGGGCTGATCACGGTGAAATTATTCTGTGTGATAGCCGGGAAGAGTGTGCCGCGATCAGCGACCAGTACGCCTCCGAGCATCTGCAGGTGATCGCCGAAGATCTGGACTGGTGGCGCGCCCGCCTCACCAACTATGGCTCACTGTTCCTGGGCGAAGGGGCCACGGTGACCCATGGTGACAAGTGCTCCGGCACTAACCATATCCTGCCCACCAAACGGGTGGCCCGTTACAGCGGCGGCCTCAATGCACAGAAATTCCTCAAAGTGCTGACCTGGCAGTCGATCAGCGAAGAAGCCAACCTGCAGTTCAGCGCTGCGGGGTCGCGGATCTCCCGCGCGGAAGGGATGGAGGGCCATGCCCGCGCCTGTGACTGGCGGCTGCGTAAGTACTTCCCTGAAACCGAATGGGATTTCCACGTCTACGACCAGAAGCGTTACGACTGAGGATGGCTGGCATGAAAGTATTTGAGAAGTCGTTTACCCAGCAGGAATCAATCCCGGAAGCTGGCATCGAGGCAGCGGTTGCAGTGATGCGCAGCGGTCGCCTGCACCGCTATAACACCCTGGCCGATGAGCTGAGCGAGACCGATCAGCTGGAACAGGAATTTGCTGCTTATCAGGGCGTGCCTTACTGTCTGGCCTGCTCGTCCGGTGGCTACGCCATCCATATCGCCCTGCGCGCTGCCGGGCTGGAAGCAGGTGACAAGGTATTGTGTAACGCCTTCACCCTGGCCCCGGTGCCGGGCGCGATCCATAACAGTGGCGGCGTACCGGTGCTGGTCGATGTCGCAGACGATTACTGTATCGATCTGGATGATCTGGCAGAGAAAGCCGCCAGCAGTGGTGCCCATTACTTCCTGCTGTCCCATATGCGCGGCCACATTGCGGATATGGATCGTATTATGGCGATCTGCGAACAGCACCAGCTGGTGCTGATCGAAGACTGTGCACACACCATGGGGGCACGCTGGAACGGTCAGCTCAGCGGTACCTTCGGCGATGTTGCCTGCTTCAGCACCCAGACCTACAAGCACATAAACTCCGGCGAAGGGGGCTTCCTGACCACCCGCCATGCCGACATTATGGCCCGCGCCATCGTCCACTCAGGCTCCTATATGCTGTTTGACCGCCACCCCGCGGCACCGGATAAAGCGCTGTTCGAGCAGATCCGTTATGAAACGCCCAACTACAGTGGCCGCATGGACAACCTTCGCGCCGCCATTCTGCGCCCACAGCTGGCGAATCTGGACCGCCAGTGCCAGCGCTGGAATGCGCTGTACCGGGCCACCGAACAACCCC
>Ga0193951_1000539_pt1 | contig 17055 bp, 15 predicted proteins | sample BB_2_MG_FD_140370 | JGI IMG/M metagenome (GOLD analysis project Ga0193951, IMG submission 140370) | Microbial mat bacterial communities from the Broadkill River, Lewes, Delaware, United States - BB_2_MG | ecosystem: Environmental > Aquatic > Freshwater > River > Microbial mats | place: USA... | reverse complement strand
TATCAAAATTTGAAGAGACATTAAAAAGAAATTTTTTATAAAATATAAGAATATTAAAGGATGAAACATGAATAAAAGTTTTGAAGAAGCTATGGATTTCAGGCACGCTTGTAAAGCGTTTGATGATACACAAAAGATATCTGATGAAGATATAAAATATATCCTTGAAGCAGGTAGAAAATCACCTTCTTCTTTTGGCATGGAAGCATGGAAGTTTTTAGTAATTACAAATCAAGAACTAAAAGAAAAATTAAAACCAGCATGTTGGGATCAACCACAAATAGATACTTGTTCTCATTTAGTAATTGTACTAGCTGGAATAGATAGTGTAAAAGTAGCATCAGGTGAAGTCGAAAAAAGATTTGCAAGAAGAGAAATGCCACAAGAAAAACTTGATTTTTACATTGATCTTTATTCTAATCATCTAAAAGATGTCTTAAATACTGATGAAAACATCTACAATTGGACTTCAAGACAAGCCTACATTGCAGCTGGTAATATGATGACTGCTGGCGCTGTTTTAGGGATTGATTCTTGTCCTATTGAAGGATTTGATAAAAATCAAGTTGAAGAAATTTTAGGACTTGATACTACAAAACACCAACTAGCTATGGTTCTACCTTTTGGTTATAGAATTGATCCTCAATCAACTCAACAAAGATTGCCTTTAGAGGAAGTTGTAGAATTTATACGTTAGATTATTTATAGGACTAAAAGGGGATTTTCCCCTTTTTATCCAACAAAAGAAGTCAGCTCCTAATTATATTTATCATATTGTGTGTGATTTTCTAACTTTTGCTTGTTCTAGCTCCCAATACTCCATATCAAAACAATCTTTTAGACTGATTCCCTGATATCCACCAAGTTTATCGGCTCTTAGAACTGCAAGCATAGTATGTTCTACAATATCATTTATAATACTTGCTTCTTTTTCAGTTTTTCCAAAACTAATGACTCCAAAATCTTTAATAACTGCATAATTTGGAGCAGGATTTAAGCATATTTCATCTTTACTAAACTCTTCAAAGTATTTTTTATACTCGCCCATAAAATCATAAAGAGCTTCTTCCATGTCATCTTCGACAACCATAGGAACTCTTTTTGTTCTTATTATGTGCTCCGGTGTTAATACTCCTCTTGTTGCAAATTCTTTAAGGTTATCTTGTGAAGCATAAAAAAGTGCAAGAGCAGATTTGTTTACATGTAAAGATACTTCATGTCCTTTGTGGTGTTCTAGTAAAACTTTTAACTTATCAAGATTGATATAGCGCTTCGATGGATTTGGATTTATATCTAGCTTTACATTTTGATTTAAAAAGTCCTCGGCTTTACTTACGGCTTCTATCATCTTGTCATACGATTTTTTAGCATCATTATCAAAGGTAAATATCCCGTGATTGTGAAGGATGATTCCTTTACATGTAGACCAATCAAAATCTTTTATCATCTCATAAATAGTCTTTGCTAAAATGAAACCTGGCATAACATAAGGAACTATCAAAAAATCTGGATAAAGGTTTTTTATGTGTTCTTGCCCATTTTTAGAGTTTGAGATAGTCACCACGGCATCTGCGTGAGTGTGGTCAACTACTTTAAAAGGTATAAGTGCATGAAGTATAGCTTCAACTGAAGGATTTGGTGCCGACTTGTCTATCATCGCTGCTTTTTGTCCGCTAACCATATCAGTATCACTCAGAGTCTCTAGTTTTGCCATATCTAAAAGTGTGCTCATTTTCACTGGAGCAAAACCCTCAGCTTTGATAGAGACCAAATCCCAACCACTTCCCTTGACAAAAAGTATTTCTTCACCATCAACTTCAATTTTTACAGAAGTATTTCCTCCTCCATGAAGTACAAGTTCATCACTTTGACCAAGTAAATTAGAAGTAAAAACCCGTAAGTTTATATCATTCCAAAGATTTGTCATCTCACTGTCCCCTTTTTGTTGAACAAGTCCAACAAAATTCCTCGCGACTGAAGCACGAAGTAAACTTCTATATTCATTATAGTACTTCTAGATCATCAGAAAATTTTTCAGCACAATAAGGCTCAAAATTTGATTTGTAATAAGCATAATGAGCTGATGCTTTATGTCCATCAAGCGCTTTTTCATCTCTCCATGACTCAAGAACTACAAACTTTCTAGGCTCATCTTTTAGTTGACATATATGATAAATAAGACAACCATCTTCAGCTCTTGAAGCTTCTACCATGGTTGTTAAAAGTTCTTTCATTTTTTCTATGCCATCATCTTTTGCTATAAAAGTTACTTGTTTTGTTATTGTCATCTCAACTCCTAGTTTTTTAATGATTTTAACATTTTATTGTTAAATTAAAAAACTATTTGTTATTATTCATAAAGAAAATGCTTGCTTTATGCAACTGAATAATCTTATTTAATAAGCAATTCATTTAACACTTGTTTATATGTTTCAACAGGGTAAGCACCATTCATTGCGTTCTCGCCATTAAACACTATAGTAGGGACAGATGACACCCCTCTTCTTTTCCAATAATCCTCTTTTTCTTCAACGGATTTTATAGCATTTGAATCATCAAGTCTAGCCATTGCTATCTCTTCATCTAAGCCAACACTTTTAACAATTAGTTTTAACTCTTCACGGTCTGAAACATTTTTTCTCTCACCAAAATTCGCTTTAAACAAAGCTAGCTTCAATTCAGTTTGTTTTCCTTGTTCTTTTGCATAATCCAATAATATATGGGCATCTTTAGTATTAACAATGCGTTTCCCCTCATAAAAATCAAAGGGAAATCCAACTTCCTCAAAAGTCTTTTTACTACCTTCTTGAGTAGCTTTAGCTTGCTCAACACTCATGTTGTATTTACGCCCCATGTGTTCGATGATATCCTCACCCTCAGCAGGCATATTTGGATTGAGTTCAAACGGGTTCCATTCAATCTCAAACTTATCTTCTACACCGAGTTCTTTCATAGCCTGTTCTAGTCGCTTGTATCCGACAACACACCAAGGACAAACGACATCAGAAATGATGTCGATTTGGATTTTATTTGTTAATTTCATTATGCACTCTTTGCTTTTTTAATTGCATCTAAAATGTCTTGTGGCTCACATCTTTTTGTATAATCTTCATCAATAAATGAAAAAATAATCTCTCTCTTTTTATTCACTACATAAATAGCTGGCATTGGAATCTCATAACTATCTTCCGCGTTTGATGCTGGAATATCAATACCAAAACTTAAATATATAGGGCGTAACTCTTCTGCAAGTGAAAAGATAAGACCATACTCTTTAGAAACTACATTTTCTGCATCACTCAGTACTTCAAACTCTAATTCATTTTTTTCTTTAGTAGTCATGCTCGCATCTGGACTTTGTGGTGAAACTGCGATAAGCTTTGCTCCAAGTGCTTGTAACTCATCGTTGATTCCTTGAAGTGCTCTAAGCTCAAGATTGCAATAAGCACACCAAACACCACGATAAAAATTTACAACAGCGAAGTCATTGTTTTCCAGTATTTCAAATAAAGATACCTCTTTACCTACAGCATTTGGTAACTTAATCTCTTTTGCTTTGTCTCCAATGCTTAGAGCATTTTTACTTATTTTTGCATCTGCTAGGTTCTTTGTTGCTTTTAGCATTATCTCTTGAACTTCTTTTGGAGCTTTCTTGCGAAACCCTACTTGGTACTCTTTAATTGTATCTATTAATTTTGACATATTTGATCCTTGTTTTGATTTTTAATTACTTTTTTTAACTATTATAGAATACTTGTTCTAAAATAGTTAAAAAAAATTATCTAATCATATTTAGCATATTTTGAATGATAGCTTTACCATCTTCACATGAACTGTTGTACTTTCCATGTACATGAAACCCATGAATCAAAGTAACAAGTGTCAATGCCATCGCTTTTGCATCTCCGCTAAATTCACCCATATCTTTAGCTTGATTTAGACTTTTTTCCAATCCTGCACATATATCCTCAAAATATTTTTTTGGTATTCTATATGTATCTTCTAACATAAACTCTTTTTCTCTCATACTATTAGAGTATAAACATCCTTTAAAATTATCGCCAAATCTAAATGCATCAAAAAAAAGTTCGATTCCTTTTTTGCCAGGATTTTCTTTTAAAACAGAAAGCTGACGAATACCTCGTTTAGAATAGTAATGATCTAATGCATCTTTAAATAGCCCGTCTTTATCTTTAAACAAAGAGTACATGGATCTGCGATTTAATCCAGTACATTCTACAAGTTCAGCCATAGATACACCTGCATATCCCTTTTTCCAAAAGATATCCATAGCATTATCAAGTACTTTATTTAAATCATATTCTATCGGTCTCGCCATTATTTTTTCTCCATTTGCAAAATTATAGAACAATCATTCTCAATTGTCAAGAGTTAATAAAAAAAACTATTGTTTATTTTTTGGGTAAATCAAATTTAAAATTGATTATCATTTAAATTATGAATAAAAATTTACAAACAGTCTTCACTTATCATGAAGAGACAAAACACAACTATAACAGATATGCAAGGTCACTAGGTTATATGGACTGGGCAAACCAACCTAATCCGTATCGATCATACAAAGGTTCTTTACATGTAGAACTTCCAATCGCACTTGAAAACCCTACACCTCCTTATCATTTGATATTTGAAGATGAAGTCCCAACAGCACCATTGCTTATAGATTCTATCTCTCAATTTCTACAATTTTCCATGGGAATTGCGGCCATAAAATCAGATGGGATGAACGAATGGGCGCTAAGATGCAACGCTTCAAGTGGAAATCTTCATCCTAGTGAATCTTATCTTATTGTACCGCCTATCGATGGCATAAATAAAAATACAACTATATCTCACTATACTCCAAAAGATCATGCTTTAGAGATATTAAATGAGTTTGACTCAGATATTTGGGATACTTTGCCAAAAAACTCATTTTTTGTAGCCTTAAGCTCAATAACTTACAGAGAAGTATGGAAATATGGAGAAAGAGCTTTTAGGTATGTCAACCTCGACGCAGGACATGCTATGCGCTCACTTCAAATCAGTGCAAAAGCCCTTGGTTGGAAATATAGATACTTAAATGAAATTTCTGATGAAGATTTGGCGAAACTACTAGGATTTGATCAACAAAATCGCTTTAGTGAGAGTGAAATCCCTGACATGTTGTTACTAATCACTCCTGATATATATAACAATAAAGTCGATATCTCACAACTCACGCCAAATTCGTTTGAATCTATTGCGTTAAATATTGCACAAGAATACCAAGACTGGCCACTCATAAAAGAGATAGAAGATGCAACCTTTACATGTAAAGAAAACAGATACCAAAAAATAGCGCAAAAAGCTATCAAAAGAGAACCTACAAAAGAGTCAAAAGAGGTCATCTTAAAAAGGCGAAGTGCCCAGATGATGGATGAGTCTAACTCCAAAATCTCATTTGAAAAATTTAAAACTATACTTAATAGTTCTAAAGAGAGTTTTAGTGGCTTTGAAAACTTGGTCAATCTAGTCATCTTTGTTCACAATGTTGAAGGATTACAATCAGGTTTATATGCTTTTATAAGAGCGAAAAGCTACTTTGATGATTTAAAAGTTTCTTTAAACAAAGAATTTTTATGGGAAGAAGTAAGTGAAGATTTGTTTCTTTTATCGGATGGTGATTTTAAACAGAATGCAAAAAATCTATCTTGTAATCAAAGCATTGCAAGTGATGGGGCTTTTTCATTGGGAATGTTGTGTCCTTTTGCAGATGAAATTGTACAACACGGTGCACACAAATACAAAGAGCTTTACTGGGAGTGTGGAGCTATAGGACAACAACTCTACCTTGAAGCAACTGCCGTTGATTTTCAAGCGACAGGAATTGGTTGTTATCTTGATGATGTTTTTCACTCTCTTTTAGGATTAAAGTCAAATAAATTTCAATCGCTATACCACTTTACGGTAGGAAAAGCACTCATAGATAAAAGGATTTTAACAAAAAAATTATATAATAACCGATGAAAAAAAAACTAATTATAGATACTTTAAAAAATTATGAACTCTTTAAAAATGAAGAGTTCATATCTCTAAAAAAACTTACTCAGCAAGGTTTTAACAATACAAATTACATACTTACAACTTCAAAACAAACATATCTTATAAGAAAATTTCAAACAAATTTATCCATGAATAGAAAGTTAGAATTCAAAATTTGTCTTGAAGTCTATAAAAAAGGTATAGGAGCTAAACCTTTTCTTTTAGATGAAAAAAACACTTTGATTATTTGTGATTTTTTAGAAGGAACACACAAATATAAACTTAAAAATCAAGAGATTAAAGAGGTGGCTTTACTTTTAAAAAAGCTACATCAAATACAAATACGCAATAAATTTTTTAATCATACAAAAGATTTTGTTTTATGCCATCATGACTTAAATCCCAAAAACTTTATCTTTTCAAAAGATATAAAACTTATCGATTGGGAGTATGCCAGATTTGATGATAGGTATTTCGACCTCGCAACTGTTGTGATTGAATTTAATCTAAACAAAAAAGAGGAAAAACTATTTTTAAAAACATACTTTCAAAATCCATTTAAAATAGATAGAAACAAAATAAGCTTTTTTAAGGTAAAATACTTCACTCTTTGCATAGATTGGTTTTCTAAACAAAACCATCAAAAAGAAAAAATCAAATATAAAAAGCAATTGTGTGAATATAACAAAAGATAAAATTTCTTCTATTTTTTTCCAATACTCAATACCTTCAGTTTTAGGTATGTTAGCAATCTCATCAGCAAGTATTATTGATGGTTTATTTGTGGGTAATTTCGTTGGAGCTTCAGGGCTTGCTGCAATTAATATATCTATGCCTATATTTTCACTTCTATTTGGATTGTCACTCATGTTAGCTGTTGGAAGCAGTGTTGTTAGTGGAAAGCTTATGGGAGAAGGTGACACAAAAAGTGCTTCGATTATATTCACTAAAACTGTTATTTTTATTACTTTTTTTAGTTTATTGTTATGTAGTGTTTTACTGCTTAATATAGAGACTATTTTACAGCTATTTGGAGCAGATACAGATTTAACAAATATTGCCATTAAATACCTTTCTATTATGCTATTTTTTATGCCTTTTCTTATGATAGGTATTGTTTTAGACTATTTTGTTAAAGTTGATGGTAGACCTAACTTAGCTTTTTTTGCCCTTCTTTTAAGTGCAGTTATCAACATAATTTTAGATTGGTTTTTAATCGTTTACTTAAGTAAAGGTATCTTTGGAGCAGCCCTTGCTACAGGTGTATCCCAATTAGTACTGATTATTATTTTTCTTCCTCACTTTTTTTCAAAAAAAGCAACACTAAATTTTGTAAAACCTATAGGTAATTATATTCATATTATAAAAGCTGCAAGCAATGGTGCTTCAGAATTTGTCAATGAAATGTCCATAGGAATAACGATCCTAATTTTTAATTACATCATGATAAAAACTTTTGGTATTGAGGGCATTGCTGCTTTTACTATAATAAATTATATTTTATGGGTAGGAATTATGATAAGCTTTGGAGTAAGTGATTCCTTGCAACCTATAATAAGTACAAATTATGGAGCAAAAAAACCTCAAAGGATAGAAGACTTTTTAAAATTTGCTGTTACTTCAGTGAGTGTTGTGGGCATAGTTATGATAAGCTTAATGATGCTTATTCCAAATCAATTAGCCACTCTTTTTATAGGAGATTCAAGTAATGAAACAAAAAAAATAGTTTTAGAATTTACAGCACTTGTATGGCCTGTTTTTCTTTTCAATGGTCTTAACTTAACTATTTCAGCCTACTTTACTGCTGTACATAAGCCCTTGCCTTCTGCTTTAATAGCAGTTTCGAGAAGTTTGGTTTTACCTGTTTTTTTTATTTTCACACTACCTTATATATTTAATTCTAAAGGAATTTTTTTAGCCCTGCCTGCTGCAGAATTTTTTACATTTATCCTTACAATCATATTGTTTAAAAAAACAAGCCCTAGAAAAATATTAGAATATGAAGTTTAATAATCAAAAATAATTTAAAAAGATGAAAGTATAATATGTACATTATTTACAAAAAGTTATGGTTCTACCTATATCAAGATAGAACCATTTTTAATTAAATGCTTTGAACGATATTTGGTTTAGAAAACGCATTGATTGGTTTAATAATACCCGTATACTTTTCAACTTCAGCAAGAGCTGTATGTGATATATTACTCTGAGCCAATTTTGAAGTACCTTTATCTATAGTAAGGACATTTACATTACCATGTTGACATAAAGATTTTTCACCCGGAACTTCAGGAGAATACCAAGCACCTTCACAAAGAACAAGAACATCACTTTGAACCATATCTGTTACATAAGCACCTGCAAGTGTTTCACCACGATCATTAAACAAACGAACAATATCACCTGATTCAATGCCTCGTTTTTTAGCATCGTTTGGATTTATAAGAACTGGCTCTCGTCCAGAAATCTCATATACATGACGCAAGGCAGAGTTATTTAACTGTGAATGTAATCTATACTTAGAATGAGGACTTATCACATGCATAGGATATTTTTTAGTTTTTTCTTTATTACCCAACCATTCTATTGGCTCAATCCAACTTGGATATCCTTTACAATCATCATAATTAAACTTAGCAACTACAGGAGAATAAATAGTAATTTTTCCTGATGGAGTACCTAATTTAGTTTTATAAGGATTTTTTCTGAACTCTTCATAACGAGTATAATTCTCACTAGATTTATCATCTTGCATAAAACGAACATAACCTTGTTCCCAAAAAGTATCAAACGAAGGCATTGGAATTCCCATCTCTTTCCCTTTTTCTTTAGCACCAGCATAAATGTGTTTAACCCATTCAAGTTCTGTTTTTTCTTCTGTAAATACTTCCTCGTATCCCCATCTTTTACATAGTTCACGACAAATCCAGAAATCACTTTGACTCTCACCAGCTGGTTCAACAATTGGCTTTCTAGCCATAATATATTCATTAGTAGATCCAGAATTATCTATATCTATTCTTTCAGTTTCAATAGCAACAGGTAAAACAATATCTGACATTTTAGCTGTACTTGTCCAATATGGTTCGGCGGTGATAACAGTATCTACTTTTTTCCACTGATCAATCATATTATTAACATCATTATGTCTTGTAAGAGGAGAACCAGATGCATTATACATTAGACGAATATGTGGAAGTTTGATTTTCTTACCGTTTTGATCTATTTCTTTACCAGGGTACTCTAAAGCTTCAATAGAACGAGATGATGGAATTGCATAAATTTCATTCTTCATCCATGGAGCATTTGGATATTTCTTATTATATTTTTCAGGTATAGATTGACTGATACCAGAGATTCCTGGAGCTACTTTATTTGTTGCCCCACTTGAATTGTATGCAAGTGAAAACTCAATACCACCACCTGGTAGTCCAATACTTCCTATCATTGTTGATAGAACTGTACACATCCAGTGACCTTGCTCACCATGATCTTGTCTTTGAAGAGCACGACCACATTGGATAAGAGTACGCTCAGCTGCAAGAGTTTCAGCAAATTTAGTAATTGTTTTTTCTTCAACACCACAAATAGCTGATGCCCATTTAGTATCTTTAACAACACCATCAACATCACCCATAAAATATTTTTTGAATTTATTAAACCCAACTGTATATTTTTTGATGAATTTTGCATCATATTTTTTGCTAACATATAAATGATGAATCATACCAAGCATCATAGCAACATCAGTTCCTGGTTTAACAGCAATATACTCAGCATCAAAATAACGCTTAGAATCAGTTTCAAAGCAATTAACACTAAAGATTTTTAGTTTTCCAGCGTTTTTTGCTTGTTTTAGCAAAGCATACTCATCAAAACAACGGTGAATTGGTACATTCCAAGTAATTTGATTTGTTCTAATTGGATCACAACCCCAGATAACTACATTTTTAGCATTTTCTCTAATGGCTTTCCATTTTGTAGGAGTGTCATATACACTGCTTCCACCAAGAACATGAGGCATAATTACAATACCTGCTCCTGTTGAATAGTCTCCAGTTTCACTTACAAATCCACCAAGAATTTTCATCATACGACGAGAAACTGTTCTTCCCCAACCAACGCGTCCTGAACCACCCCACCAGTAACATTCACCATAAATACTCTCTGGTCCAAATTTATCAAAAGTTGTCCTCATTTGTTTTGCGGCAAGATCAAGTGCTGTGTCCCAACTGACGCGTACAAATTCTTCTTTACCACGAAGTTCATTATTTGATGCACCCATAGCTTTTAAATAACTTTTACGCACCATTGGGTATTCAACACGAGTTTGGTTTTGAGACATATCACCTACAGCTTTTACCATTGGAGATGGAAAATAATCACCTTCAAATGGTTTAATATTTGTTATTTCTCCACTTTCTATATCTGTATAGAACATACCAAATCTATTTGACGAAAAAGCTCTCGATTTATCAAAGTTTGTCAAAGACAATGCTCCTTGAAATTGACCTGCTTCTACGGCTGTTGCCGCACCTAATGCTGAACCTAACTTAATAAAATTACGACGATTCATTTAATCTCCTTTTTTATTTGGCATCCGCAGCGTTATGCTGAAGATACTTTATGATTAATGTTTTAACTGGTTTATCCAATGGAATTTGTTCCATCATACTTTCAATTTGCTGTGGCCATTGGTTAACTGTATAGTGATGGGGATCTGGTAAATGATGGCACATAGAGCAACTTTGTTCATAAGTTGTTTTTCCTTCATTATAAAGTGATTGAATATCCTCAGTTACAACGGTTGTATCAATATTTATCGTACCTTCTACCTCTTGCCATACTTCACCATAATCATCTTCATAAGTCTTGATAACTTTAAAATCCTTAATCGCTTTCTCCTCTTTATCTTCGTCAAACTCTACATATAGTTCTCCTCTTTTCATATCTTTAACTATCATTTGAGGATAGCTCTCAAGACGAAAACCTTTTATCTTTACTTCTGTTTTACTAACTTTTTCAACTGGTGTTAAAACAGTTACAAAACCTATTTTTTTCCCATTTTCTAATACATCTGTACTTTTGTTAATTACACTAGAGGCTAATAAACTAGTTGAAACTAACAAAATCGATGATATTATTAAAAGTGGTACTTTTTTCATTTCTACTCCTTTACATCATTTCTTGTGTTATATAAAAGAAGTTTATGCCAAAGGTATAACTAAAGTATAATTATTTTAAAAAAGTTTATAACCTATTCCAGAATAATTTTCTATACATGTAAAAGGTAGTTTTTTTCTTAGATTTTTAACAAGAGAGCGAATAGAACAATCTGTCATAAAATTATCTATCCAAATATGGTTCGAGAATTCTGCATAAGTCACAACCCTTGAACTATTTTTAAGCAATAACTCCAAAAACAGACTCTCTTTTTTAGTAAATTTTATCTGCTTTTTACCCTTAAAAATACTTTTTTTATAACTATCATAGCTATACCCTTCAGCTAATTCATAGATATGTTGTTCTTTATTATTAATATCAAAGAAAACAAAATTAGTGAAATTTTTTTGTATTACTTGTAATACCTCTGTTTCATTGAAATTTTCTTTTATATTCAAAATTATATTATTAAGCTTATTTTTTGACACAATTAACCTTTTTTAAGTATATAATTTTATTTATTCAAAATTCTAAAGTAAATCTATAAATAAAGTATAAATTTTTTATTAGATCTACTGAAAAAAACCGAGTCTGAATTATTCTCTTATCTTATAGCCAACAAGATAATCATCAACAATTTTCAATTTCAAACTTTTATATCCTAATGACACAAACTCTTCTAAAAAATATTTATAATCTGCTATTTCTCACCTTAAATGTGCTTCTAAATTAGTGTTTCTTTTGTATTAGCGTCTTTAAAAACTAATGTACCTAGTTTATCTTTTCTTTTTCTGTAAAAGGTAGCATCATAAACTCAAATGACATCTCTCGAATCATGGACAATTCAACAGGTTCATACTCGAATATTTATTTTTTACCAGAGTAAACTTCTTTTATATTTGTCTGCTAAATCTTTGAGTCTCTGTCTCTTGTATATATACTCTTTTAAGATGATATTTTATAGTTGTTGGGGTCTTCTTTTAGATTGAAAAATATACTGGTGAATTGCCAGAAATAACTGTATTCAAGTCACCAAAAACAGTTTGAAACTTATCTGTACCCATAGTAAAATCATTATTGGTACTTTTATTTAATTGAAAGTTTATACCCTATACCTTGAAGATTTTCTATTAAATCAGGATATATTTTTTTGCGTAGTTTATTGATAAACATTCGTATAGCATCTGGTGTTGCACCATTATCAATCCATACATACCCTTCTATGAGAGAAAAGGGAACTATATGGTTCTTATGTTTAAGCAAGAGTTCTAACAAGCGTTGTTCTTTTTTAGTTAAAGCTATTATCTCCTTATTTAGAGTTAACTCTTTATTGTCTAAGTTATATTTATAGCCTTTTGAGAGATTAAACCATGTAAATTCTTCTTTAAATGATGATATTGCAAGCATCATTGAAACAATAAGTTGCTTTTTATCAAATGGCTTTTTCAAAACACTTCTACTTTTAACTTCTATTGCCTCAAGCATATTGTCATCTGTATCGTATGCAGTTAAAAAGATTATAGGGACAAATGGGTCAAATTTGCGAATCTCATGACTCATGCGCAATCCTGTCATTTTAGCCATATGAATATCAGAAATAATCAAATCTATATCATTAAGTTGGAAAAGCTCTAATCCACCTATCCCATTGTTAGATACAAATACTTTTTTTACACAATCTTCTATAGACTCAACTATAATATCTCGTAATTCTATTTCATCTTCTACAATAAGTACATTTATATTATTTAATACTTTTTTTGCTTTATCATACATCATCTTTTCCTATATAAATCAAAAATCTTGTAGGATTTTTTAAACTCTCTAGAGTTAATTTGCCATTCATTTTACTCTCAGTTAGCAATTTGCACAAGTGCAATCCTGTTCCTGTACCTTGTTCACCTTTTGTTGTAAAAAATGGTTCAAATATCTTTTGAACATTATGCTCACTTATACCTTTTCCATTGTCTTCTACACTTATATTATAACCTTGTGAAATTTTTGATAGGTTCAATGAAATTTTTGCTTCATAAAGGGGGTTTTCTTTTAAAAGCATAGATAATTCATCTTTTGAATTACCTATTAGATTGATAAGAACTTGCTTTATATATGAAGGATATCCAGTACACTTGTAAATATCTTTTTGTTTATATGTAAAGGTTAATTCAATCGCATTCATTTTCATCTGAGGAGAACTTATTAAAATAATCTCATTAATAACATCTACTAAATCAAAAGTCGCTTTTCCAAAATCCTCTTTATAAAAATTACGAAAAGCTTTAATAGTTTCATTCATCAATTCAATGGTTTGTCGTGATCTATCCAAGTAATTTAGAGCTTTTATTTTGTCGTCATTTTCGATAACATCTTCAGCGTTACTTATCAACATCAATAGTGTACTAAGTGGTTGTCTCCATTGATGAGAAATAGCACTAACCATCTCTCCAAGAGCAGCCATCTTACTATTTTGAATTAAAATTTGCTCATGTTCTTGTTCTTTTTTTTCTAAATTTTTTTCATGAGTAATATCATTTACAGTCACAATAGCACCTTCAAACTCTTTTTGATATTTTAAAAGTGGTGTAATCTGTACTCTATAATCTTTCCCATTCTTTTTTAAAGAATATGAAACAACGCTATTGTAGTTTTTCCTTATAGTCTCAAAGCAAGATTCCTCTTCACAATTGGCATCTTCGATTTTTAAATATGGGGAAATAGTATCAATTGATTTACCATAAATACTCTTACTTTTCAAAGAAAATATTTTCTCAAAAGCTTTGTTTACAAACGAAACAGAGCCCTCTTTATCTGTTAACAGAACAGCCCATGTAGGACTTTTTGAAAACAGTCCTAAAAGAGCATGCTGTTCGTAAAGCTTTTTTTGTGATAAAGAGATAAAAGCAATACCAAAAAAACCCAGAAGTAACAATACAAAAGTTGAAAAGAGATTCATCCATAATTGATGGTCTAATTTTTCATAAATTCCATTTTTATCAATCACTGAAACAAACAACCAGTCACTATTTTCTAAAATTTCATGAGTAAAAATATATTTTTTATTATTTAACTTAAATATTTTATCCCCTGACTTCTCTGTAGCTAACTCAATTAAAAAATCTTTTAATTTTTTTTCATTAAAGTCAATTCCTAACTTATTAGAACGAGTAATTACATAACCATCCGTTGTCATTAAAAAAGCAAAACCTTCTTTTATTGGAAATAATGTTGCTAATTCATTCTGAACCGATTCAAGTTCTAAGTCTCCAACCGTAATAGCAAGTAGCTTGTCATCTTTGTACATAGGATAAACAACACTAAAATAAATAACCCCACCAAAACCAGGAGAACCCACATATGGTTTTGTAATAGAGATTTTTTTATTTTTTATTGCTTCTTTATACCAAGGCCTCTCTGTTGCTATATAATCTTCAGTATATTTCCACCATTTTAAACCAGAGATTGTGAAGTTATCAGGATATGAAATATAAACACTTTTAAATCCACTACCTGTTGCAATTGCCGTTGTAAGTGTCTCTTTTATTAAATCAAAATCTTTTTTTCTATCTTTTTGAATTATATTATCGCCGATGGATTTAACTATTCGTTTAAGAGCAAGAAGCCTCTCATCAAACTTTTCTTTATACGCATGAACTAGTTTAAGTTGATTTATTTTTGTATTTTCAAGAAGATAAGATTTATTTTCAGTATACGTCGAGTAAATTATGAAAAGATATACAAAGAAAAAAATAATAGAAATAAAAATAAACAATTTATTGCGCATAGCCATAAGTAAATACCTCACTATTATCCATTTTTAAAATCATATAGGCAAAGTATAACTAAAGTATAATTTAAAATCATAAGTGTAATTTTTTCTAGTAATTTTGTAGATAGACATTTTAGTTAGAATAATTTATAAAATCAATAATAAATGTATGGTGCGGACGAGAGGACTTGAACCTCCACGCCGTGAAGCACCAGATCCTAAGTCTGGCGTGTCTACCAATTCCACCACGTCCGCACAACAATAAAAAGTCTAATCAGTCCTAATTGGTAGAAGCTTTAAAAGCTTTAGTGACTGACAATAAAATGGTACTCCCTACACGATTCGAACGTGTGACCTACGCCTTAGAAGGGCGTTGCTCTATCCAGCTGAGCTAAGGAAGCATCAAAAAAATGGTGCGCCCGACAGGAGTCGAACCTACAACCTACGGATCCGAAGTCCGTTGCTCTATCCAATTGAGCTACGAGCGCTAACTCGACAAATTATGGGGTAAGTGATGGGAATCGAACCCACGGCCCTCAGAACCACAACCTGATGCTCTAACCGACTGAGCTACACCTACCGTGTTAAAAATTTAAATGGTCGGGGCGAAAGGATTCGAACCTTCGGCCCCCTGGTCCCAAACCAGGTGCGCTAACCAGACTGCGCTACGCCCCGAATCTTAACAACAAAAGTAAGTGGCTTTCGTGTTTAAGGCTGAAATTTTACCCAAATTAGGCAGCTTTGTCAAGACAAAAACACCTTTTCTTCAAATTCTTTTTGAAAGAGCCCAATTAAACTCTTTTTTAAGATTCATTATCTAATAAATTTATTATTGTTTTTGGAAGCAATTCATGCTCTAAAGAGTGTATATTCTCTTCAAACTCTTCTATACTCATGCCCTCTTTTTTAGGAAAACATTCTTGGGCAATAATCTCTCCTCCATCAAGTTCTTCATTCACATAATGAACCGTTATACCACCAATTTTCATAGATGAATTATAGCTCTCTTCTATCGCATTAGCCCCTTTAAATAAAGGTAATAATGAAGGATGAAGATTTATCGCTTTGACATTTTGAGTAAAATATGGAGTTAAAAATCTCATAAACCCTGCTAAAACTACAAGTTCTGCTTCACTTTGTTTGATTACTTTGACTAACTCTTTATCAAAGCTTTCTCGATCTTGAAAATTTTTGTGTTCTATTAGCACTGTATTTAAACCAAATTTTTTAGCTTTTTCTATTCCAACAGCCTCTTTTTTATTACATATACAACTTGCAACTTCAATCTTGCAAAAAGAAAATGTTTTATTATGAACTTTTTCGAGTATTTTTTCTAAATTTGAACCACTACCGCTGAACAAAACTGCTATTTTTTTTATAACCATTTTATACCTTCACACAAATCAATAGGACTAAGCCCAAAACTTGAACATTTTATATTTTTAGCTACTAATGCGTGAGCTAATGATGCATTAGTAGCAGCTTCAAGAGGTTTGTAACCTTGAGCCAATAAGGATCCTATCATTCCTGCTAATACATCGCCACTACCACCTTTTGCTAGCTTTGAAGTCCCTAAGGGGTTAACATATAACAAATCATCCTTTGTTATAATTGTGTTAGTTCCTTTTAAAACTAAAACCACCTTTGGATACCTCTTTGAAAATTCCCTAGCCCACTTAAATCTATCGGTTTGAATCTCATTTACACTTACATCAGCAATATCTAAAATCTTCAATAATGTAGCAAATTCTTTAGGATGAGGAGTCAAAACAACCTCATCTTTTTTATCCAATACTTCTTTTATAATCTTATGATTAAGTAAATCTGCATCTAAAACTAAAGGTTTTGTATGTAAAAGTAAAAAATCACGAAGTTTTTGATCACCATAAATATTTCCCAAACCCATACCTGCAATTACTACACTAAAATTCTTAGGTAGTGTTTCGCTACTCATAATAGATACGGGGACATTGTTTCTATTCTTACCACAAAGAGTCACTAGACCTGCTCCAAAATTAAAAGCGGCATCAGCACTCAACCTACTTGCTCCCTCTTTATGTCCACTTATTACAACAACATGCCCAAATGTACCTTTGTTGACC
>Ga0193951_1000538_pt1 | contig 17078 bp, 13 predicted proteins | sample BB_2_MG_FD_140370 | JGI IMG/M metagenome (GOLD analysis project Ga0193951, IMG submission 140370) | Microbial mat bacterial communities from the Broadkill River, Lewes, Delaware, United States - BB_2_MG | ecosystem: Environmental > Aquatic > Freshwater > River > Microbial mats | place: USA... | reverse complement strand
TTTTATCTTGAGAAAGAAATAAGAAATCTGATGTATTCAACGTGTAAAAATTTTGCTGTAAAGATAGAATTTCGCTTACACTTGTGCTAATGAATTTTTAATTAGGTATTTTTGTTTTATGAGAAAAATTAAACTGATTTGGGATTTTAAAGGACCAGATGGTCTTGAAACTGCGAAGCATCACTGTATCCATTTAAAAGAGTTTGCTCAGATTGATAGTTTACCGTATCATGAAGTAAATTTTGTATCTTTAAACGAAATGCACACCATTGCTTTTATTGTGGTTGATGAGGAGTATATGAAAACCTTTAGAGATGCATTAAAGCCTCACAGAGGAGAATTAGCATAATATAATACAAAAAAAAATAAATCTATGTTTTTAATTAATGCCTTAGCAAAACCAAAAAAATCTTCTGAACATTACGATGAAGTTATAGGAGCTTACGTAAGCTTGTATATCGATTATAAAGATATTGAAGGAGCTATGCGATTAGCAAAGTTTTATATCAAGAATGAAGATTGGAAAGTAGTAGAAATAGAGGACGAATATTTTACGTTAGATTCTGTAGATGATGTAGAAGACGATGAACAAAAAGAATTGTATGAAGAAGCTGTAGAGTATGGATACTCTATTATTTTTAACTGCTACGAAGAAGAAGGAGAAGACGAAGATTAAAAAAAGCATGTCATTTCGAACGGAGTGAGAAATCCCAATCATTTTCGTTCGAAATGATTTTTTATTTATTCAGCAATAGCATTTGCACAAATAAAACCACCTGTCCAAGCATTTTGAAAATTGAATCCGCCAGTAACGGCATCAATATTTAATACTTCACCGACAAAAAATAAATTTTGATGTTTTTTGCTTTCAAAACGTTTAAAGTTAATTTCTTTTAAATCTACACCACCAGCAGTAACAAACTCTTCTTTAAAAGTAGTACGTCCATTTGCATTGAATAACCCTTGGGTTAACTGATCTGCTATGTTTTGAAGTTGCTTATTGCTTAAATCAGCCCAATTCTGATTGTTTTTTATTTCAGAAGCTGTAATTAATCGTTCCCATAATCGGCGTGGAATATCACTAAAAGGTGATTTTAAAAATATCTGCTTTTTAGCCTGTGATTTCTTTAATTGTTGTAATGCTGAGAAAACAGAATTTGTATCTCGCCCTAACCAATTTACCAGTACGTTATATTGATAGTTCTTATCAGCTAAGATTCTTGCTCCAAAAGCAGATAGTTTTAAAATAGCAGGACCACTCAAGCCCCAATGGGTAATTAGTAACGGACCATAATTTTCTAAATTAGTTCCAACAAGTGTAACTTCTGCATTTGGTACAGAAATACCTCCTAAATCAATAATTCGATTATCTTTTATGTTGAAAGTAAATAAAGAAGGAACAGGTTCAATAATCGTATGGTCTAGTGTTTTACATAAATCCCAAACTTTTTTACTACTTCCTGCGGCAACCACTACGAAATCAGCTTCAAAATCTTGATTTTTTGTGTTGACAATCCATTTCTCATCTTGTTGATAAATAGAGTTCACACCATGGTTTTTTAACACCGTAATTCCGAGGTTATCAACAGCATTTTGAAAACAATCTATAATAGCTTGTGATGTATTTGCTTCTGGAAATACTCGATTATCTGCTTCAATTTTTAAGGGAACTCCGCGATTTTCAAACCACTCAAAAGTATCACCCGTCATAAATTTATGAAAAGGACCCAATAACTCTTTTTCCCCTCTTGGGTAGAATTTTGTTAGTTCTTTAGGTTCAAAACAAGCATGCGTAACATTGCAACGACCTCCACCAGAAATTTTTACTTTTTGTAAAACCTCTTTTCCCTTTTCGAGAATTGTAATGTCTAATTCAGGATTAAGTTCTTTTGCATTTATTGCAGTAAAATAACCTGCTGCTCCACCACCAATAATAACGACCTTTTTCATTATAAAATCATTTCTTTATATGAAAGAATAGTGTTGAATCCTTTTTGTTGAAAATAGCTTGTAGTATCTTCATTTCCTGTAGCTAAAATAAAATCACCACCCCAAGCGCCTAAACTTTTTACTTCACCAAAATAGTCAGAAAATAATCTTTGTTTTACAGTGTCTTGTTTTGTAATTGAACTAATGATTTGCTCATGCTCAATAATGATTTTTTCTAAATCTTTAGAAGTGTCGGCTTTTAAAAATTCTTGAGTTAAATTGTCAATTTTAGGAATTAATATTCTAGCTTCTTCTTTGTGTTTTTTATAGTGAGCAATTCCTTCTCTACTATTTTGTTTTTGATTCAAATGCACAAAAAACAATTCTTCAGAAAAATGTGGGTTGAAATTTACTTCTTCAATATGAGGTTGTTGACTTCGACTACGCTCAGTCATCATTAATCTATATAGAATCGGAGTGTTATGTTTTGCACAAGCAATATCGTAGCCACTACCTGAAAAAGCATTCCAAAGTAAGGTAAACGGATTTACATTTGCCCACGTAGCAATATTATTAATTAAAGTTGAAGAACTTCCTAATCCCCAGTTTTGAGGAAATGTTAGGTTTGTTTTTAAAACGAAACCGTTTTCAGTAGTTAGAAACTCTGGATTCAAACGTTTCGCTTCTTGTAAAATATCACGTAGTGTTTCAGCTATAAACTCAGCACTTCCTTCTTTGTTTGAATTAAACGTAGCTGAGGTTAATCGTAGTTTTGGTAAATCAAAAGAAGCTTCAAACCAACACTCTCCAGTATGTGTAAAACTCCCCCAGATAAGTTGTGGTTCATTAATTGGTTCAACAATTAAGTCTTGCCCAAATTTGGTAGGAACAGCTAACGATGTTGCACCATCCAGAACAACGTATTCTCCAGTCAGTAATAATTTTCCGTTAGAATAGTGACGCATTATACTAATCCAAATTGTTTAAAGTGATGTGTAAAATGTTTTACTTGGAATTTTTTCCAATATTCATAATCTAACTCCCCAAAAAATGGGTGTACTACCTTTCTGTTTGGATTTTTATTAAAAACAGTTTCGAAGTGCTGTACTTGCTCAATCAAATCAGTAATAGCTTCATTCATAGAGTTAAACTTTAACGGAGTTGGATCTTCCGATAAAAAAGGTGCTTTAAACCCGATTTGTAATTCACTATCAGAATTTAAAAATGGTTTTCTTCTAGCTGATTTTTCATCAGAAACATAGGTGTCAACCTTCCAGTTTCCATTCGCAATTTGAGTAACTAGGCTTAAATGTTCTACCATGTGTTGTCCGCTCATTTTACCAAACAAAGGCTTAGCATCAGCTTTTAAATTTACAAGAGTATCACGTACTTCTTCTTCGTTTAAAAAATCTACCCATTGCACTTTTGGTTTACGAAGCTCATTTAGTTTTTCAACCACGGCACTATGTGAAGCTGTTCTGTCTTCAAAATGGGTAGCTACAATTTCTTTCTCTTCATTGGTAGCTTTGTGTTGATTTAAAATGTTCATCAAGTGCATTTTCATATGCCCATGTTGAATTCCTTTGGTTGTTAAAGCACGTAAAGCAGCAAAATTTTGAGCTAAACCAGCAGCAGCAATAATTTGCATTAAGGTGCGTGCACTTGGTTTTTGCATCATGTCTAACGATAATTTAGCCATCGGGTGTAATGCTGTTAATCCACCCACAGTTCCTAATGCTAAAGGAATTTCAATCCAAAATCTAAAAATTCCGTCTTTTACTTCACAGTGAGTTAAGCTTTTATATTGTCCGTCTTTTGATGCATACGCATGTGCACCAGCTTCAATGGCTCTAAAATCATTTCCAGTAGCTAACACAACAGCATCAATTCCGTTCATGATTCCTTTGTTGTGCGTAACTGCACGGTACGGTTCTATTTCTGCGATTTTAACAGCTTGTTCAAACTTTTGAGCAAACTTCTCAGGATTCTCTCCGCCTAATTCCTCTACTTTACAGCTTACTTCCGCTCTAACTAAACATTCAGGAACGTAGTTAGAAAGAATACTCATAACTATTTCAATATCGTCTTTTCTAAAAGTCTTTGCAATGGCTTCTAAACAAGAATTAATAAAGTTAGCTCCCATACTATCTTTTGTTTCAAACGTAACATGTAATTGATAGTAGTTTGCAAGTTTATCAGTTTTATCAACTAGTTGAATATCTAAAATTCCACCACCACGCTTTTCCATGTTTTTGGTAATGGATGCGGTAGCTGCGTATAATTCTGTCTTTTGTTGATTGAAATAGGTTTCTAATTCTTTTTTGTCGCCAGCATACATAAAATGTACCTGACCAATTTTGGTAGTAGAAATTACTTCTGTTTTAAATCCTCCTCGAGTACTCCAAAATTTGGCAACTAAAGAAGCAGCAGCAACAACAGAGCTTTCTTCAACGACCATTGGTATTACATAACTGCGTCCGTTAATAATAAAATTAGGAGCAATACCGTAAGGCATATAAAAGTTAGAAATGGTATTTTCAATAAAATCATCATGCAATTGTTGTAGCTTGTCATCTACATTCCAATATTGCGTAATAGTTTGTATAATTTCTGGTTGATTGTTAAAGTAAGTTTTTGCCAACCAGTCTATTTTTTCTTCTTTGGTAAGTTTAGAAAAACCAGAGATCGTTTTAGACATTCTCAATTCATTTTTGATGGCTCAAAGATACGTGAATCATGTTAAAATGGTCGTGTTATTTAGTTTTTATGATTTTTTTGAGGGGGTTTTTGGCTATTTTTCCGTAAACTTGGCAAACTTTTTAGATAAACAACAACTTAATATGAAGAAATTATTACTATTGTTTATAGGAATATCTTCGCTAGTACAAGCTCAGAAAAAAGATATTTCCTTAGAAGATATATGGCGAAAAGGCACGTTTAGAGCCGATTATATGAACTCTTTAAATTCTATGAATGGAGACTTTTATTCGCTATTAAACTATGAAAATGGAAGTACTTCAGTAGATAAATACAGCTATGAAACTTTAGAAAAAGTAGCCACTATTGTAGATAGTAAAGATTTAGTAGGATTGAAAACATTTCAATCATATAGTTTTAACAATGACGAAACCAAATTGATTTTAGGTACTAACTTTAAGCCAATTTTTCGTCATTCTTTTTTAGGTACGTTTTATGTGTACGACATTGCTAAAAAGACATTAGATCTTATAGGTACAGATATTCAAGAACCTACATTTTCTCCTGACAGCAAAAAAGTAGCCTATGCTAAAGCAAATAACTTATTTATTAAAGATTTTTCTAATAATACAGTTATTCAAATAACCAGCAACGGTAAAAAGAATGAGATAATTAATGGTATTACTGATTGGGTATACGAAGAAGAATTCGGTTTTGTAAAAGCTTTTGATTGGAGTGCAGATGGTAGTAACCTAGCTTTTTTGCGTTTCAATGAGAGTGAAGTAAAAACGTTTTCTATGGATGTTTACGGAAAAGAAAAGTATCCTTCACAACACGTTTTCAAATATCCAAAAGCAGGAGAAGCTAATGCTAAAGTTTCATTACACATTTTTTCGTTAAATACAGGTAAAACTGCAGAAATTAGAGTTGGAGACTATGAATACATTCCAAGAATTAATTGGACAAGCGATGCTAATTTATTAGCTGTACGCACGCTAAATCGTCATCAAAATGATTTGAAAATGTATTTTGTTGATGCAAATTCTTATGGAAGTCACTTAGTTTTAAATGAGAAAGATAAAGCTTACGTAGATATCAATGATGATTTAACATTTTTAGATGATAACAGTTTTATCTGGACAAGTGAAAAAGATGGTTACAATCACGTTTACCATTATAACAAAGACGGACAGTTATTAAATCAAGTAACCAAAGGAGACTGGGAGGTTACTTCTTACTACGGTTATAATGCAGATAAGAAAACTATTTACTATCAATCAGTAGAAAATGGATCTATTAACAGAGGAGTATATAGTATTTCTTTAGATGGTAAAAACAAAAAGTTATTAAGTAATCCTAAAGGAACAAACAATGCTTCTTTTAGTAAAAACATGCACTACTTTATCAACACTTTTTCAGATGTTAATACACCTCCTGTGTATACGTTAAGAAATGATGAAGGAAAAGTGTTAAAAACTGTAAAAGATAATGCAGCTTTAAAAGAAACTATTGCAGTATATAATCTAAGTAAAAAAGAGTTTTCTACAATTAATGTAAACGGAAACAACTTAAATATGTACACTATTAAACCTGCAAACTTTGATGCAAATAAAAAGTATCCAGTTTTAATGTATCAATATTCTGGTCCAGGTTCTCAAAATGTTAAGAATAGCTGGAATGGAGCCAACGATTACTGGCATCAAATGTTAGCACAAGATGGATATATTGTTGTTTGTGTTGATGGTAGAGGGACAGGTTTTAAAGGTCGTGATTTTAAGAAAGTTACTTATATGAATTTGGTGAAGTATGAAACGGAAGACCAAATTTCAGTAGCTAAAGAATTAGCAAAATTATCGTATGTAGACGCAAATAGAATTGGTATTTGGGGATGGTCTTTTGGAGGTCATATGAGTACTAACTGTTTATTAAAAGGAAACGATGTGTTTGCAGCTGCAATAGCTGTGGCACCAGTAACTACATGGCGTTTTTACGACACTATTTATACTGAGCGTTACATGCGTACACCAGAGGAAAATCCAGCAGGGTATGATGACAACTCACCATTGAACTACCCAGAGTTATTAAAAGGAAAGTATTTATTAATTCACGGAACAGGTGATGATAATGTACATGTGCAAAACGCTTACAGAATGGCTGAAGCGTTAATTCAAGCTAACAAGCAATTTGAGTGGGGTATATATCCTGATAAGAATCATGGTATTTATGGGGGTAACACGCGTTTACACTTATATACTAAGATGACTAACTTTATTAAAAACAACTTATAAACTAAAACAATATATTATGGCTAAAAATGTAGCAACCGAACGGGAAATATTTGGACATCCAGTAGGATTATTTATGCTGTTCTTTACAGAGATGTGGGAACGTTTTTCATATTACGGAATGAGAGCTTTACTGGTTTTATATTTAATTAGTGAAGTAGCAAGTGATAATCCAGGCTTAGGGTGGACTAAAAGTGACGCTAGTAGTTTATACGGTTGGTACACAATGCTTGTTTACATTACTCCAATCATTGGAGGAATTATTGCCGATAAAATTTTAGGATTTAGAAAAGCTATTATTATAGGAGCTGTATTAATGACATTAGGGCATTTATCATTAGCTTTTGAACCGATGCCTGCGTTTTATCTAGGGCTTGGTTTATTAATTGTAGGTAACGGATTTTTTAAACCTAACATTTCTTCAATTGTAGGGCAATTATACCCAGAAGGAAGTGATAAAAAGGATTCAGGATATACTATTTTTTACCAAGGAATTAATGTAGGGGCGTTTTTAGGTTCAATCTTATGTGGTTACTTAGGAGAAACTTTAGGATGGCACTATGGTTTTGGGTTAGCAGGTATATTTATGTTTATAGGGTTAATTCAGTTTCATTTAGCGCAAAAAATGTTTGGAGAAATAGGATTAGCTCCTCAAAAAGGAAATTTAGAAGATAATATAGATTTAGTAGATTCAGTAAAGGAAGTAGAAAAAAAACCATTAACAAAAGTAGAAACACAAAGATTAATAGTTGTTGGTGTTTTAGCATTCTTTTCTATCTTTTTCTGGGCGGCATTTGAGCAAGCAGGTTCAAGTATGAATATTTTTGCAAGTGAATATACTGATAGAAGTTTAGAAGGAACAGGGGTGATTGTATTTAAAGTTTTTGGAGCTTTACTATCTGCTTTACCTGTAATAATTTTAACATGGTTGTTTATAGGAATGTTTAAGGCAATTGGTAAAACGTATGCCACAGCAATGATGTTTATGGCGTTAAGTGTTATCATTTTGTGGGGTATTATTGGGTACATGATTTACAATCAGTTTTTTGATGAAAATCCAGAAGTGCCAGCAACATGGTTTCAGAGCTTAAACGCACTATTTATATTTACTTTAGCACCATTATTTTCTTGGATTTGGCAAAAGTTGGCAAAGACAAAATACAACCCTAATGGACCTCAAAAATTTGCTATAGGTTTAATATTATTAGGATTAGGTTTCATACCTATGGTAATAGGAGCGGCAAATATTGGTGGAGATTCAGTGCAAAAGGCTAGTATGATCTTTTTAGTTTTTGCATACTTATTACACACAATGGGAGAGTTAAGTTTGTCTCCAGTAGGACTTTCTTATGTAAATAAGTTATCGCCGAAAAGATTACTAGGTATTATGTTTGGTATTTGGTTTTTTGCTTCTGCTATGGGGAATATGATTGCAGGAACTTTTTCAAGTTATATGGAAAAGATAGCTCAAGAATCTTCTATGTCTGATTTCTTTAACATCTTAGTTTGGATACCAATCACAGGAGGTATTGTATTATTCCTTTTAAGTTTCCCACTTAAAAAGTTAATGCACGGAGTAAAATAATAAGGAACATTTAACCTCATGATAGTTTTTTATCATGAGGTTTGTTATATATAAACGATAAATAAATATGAGTTCAGTTACATCAAATGATTTTTTTAAATCAAAAGTACTAGGGCATCCTTCGGGATTATTCGTGCTTTTCTTCACAGAAATGTGGGAGCGTTTTTCGTTTTACGGAATGCGTGTATTATTAATAAACTTTTTAACAGCTGCAGCAATTGGGGCCAATCCAGGTTGGGAATGGTCGGCAGAAAATGCAGGAGCACTATTTGGTACCTATGCAATGTTATTATACTTAACTCCAATTTTAGGAGGTATTATAGCCGATAAATTAACAGGATACCGTTGGGCAGTAGTTATTGGTTCGATAATCATGACATTAGGGCATGCTGCAATGGCTATTGAAACAGAGTTTTGGTTATATGTAGGTTTAGCTTTGTTAGTAATAGGTACAGGATTCTTTAAGCCTAACATGACATCGATTATTTCAGAAATGTATAAAGACTTACCAGAAAAGAAAGATGGTGCATATACCATTTTTTATATGGGGGTTAATGCAGGAGCTTTCTTTGGAATGATGTTATGTGGTTACTTAGCAGAAAAAGTAGGATGGTCTTGGGGATTCGGTTTAGCTGGAATATTTATGTTGTTAGGAACATTACAGTTCTGGTTAGCGAAACCATTATTCGGTGCTATTGGAGATGTTCCTTCTAAAAATGGAAAAGAAGAAGTTGCTGAAATTTCAGCGACAGAAGCATCTAACGATGGAGATAAAGCAAACCCTTTTACAAGTTTAGATAAAATTTTAATTGCAATTGCTTCGGTAATTGGTTTAGGATATGCAATTAACGATCCATTATCAAAAATCGGAGGAATAGATCTTTTCGGAGCCTTAAAAGTAGGTGATTTTGATGGTCAATACGTAGCTGTATTATTCGGTTTAGCAGTATTCTTATTCTTGACAATTTCTCGTATATCAAGATATACCAGAATTGTAAGAGATAGAATGATAGCGGTAATTATTTTCGCATTCTTTACGGTATTCTTCTGGATGAGTTTTGAGCAAGGTGCAACTTCATTAATCCTTTTCGCGCGTGATAATGTAGATAGAGTTTTAACAGGTAATGCACAAACAATATTTAACATAGTAAATACATTATTAACAGTAATTCCTTTACTAATTATTACTTGGGTGTTGTATTTGTTAGGAAAAGAAACAGGTAAAAGAATTCCAGTATCAAACTTTGTTTTAGCAATATGTTTCTTAGGGGTTTGGGCATTAGTAGGATGGATGCTATATGCTGAGTTTTCTGCTGAAGCTTCAGAAATAACAGTATCTTGGTTCTCAATCTTAAACTCGTTCTTTATCATCGCATTTGCAAACTTGTTCTCTAAGTGGTGGGATTCAAAATACAATCCATCTGCAGCAGTTAAATACGGTTTAGGTTTAATTATTATGGCTGTAGGTTTTGGTTTATTAGCTTTCGGAGCTTACGGAATAACTGATGGAGTTAAAGTAAGTATGGTATGGTTAATCTTAGCATATTTATTCCATACATTAGGTGAATTATGCTTGTCACCAGTAGGACTTTCGTATGTGTCTAAACTAGTTCCAGCACGTATGATCGCATTTATGTTTGGTATGTGGTACTTAGCTATTGCAATCGGAAACAAGTTGGCAGCAGTTTTAGGAGGTCAAATTGAAAACATTACAAAAGAGTATAGTTTATCAACTTTCTTCTTAATTTTTACAATTGTACCAACAATTGCAGGACTTTTAGTGATAGCTTTAAATCCAGTAATTAAAAAATTAATGCATGGGGTGAAATAACCCTAAGTAAACGTTAAAAATAACTTATTAAAACCTGTCAATATCAAAGTTGGCAGGTTTTTTTTGTAATTTTGGAATACTTATTGAGACTTTAGGGATATGAAAAAAATAATTTTAGTAGTAGTTTTAGCCATTATTTCATTTGCAGTAAATGCTCAAGATGGTAAAGTTAATTGGTTAACTTTTGAAGAAGCAATGGAAATGAGTGAGAAAGAGCCTAAGCCAATTATGGTAGATATTTATACCGATTGGTGCGGATGGTGCAAGAAAATGGATAAAACAACGTATAAAAACAAGGTAATTATAGAATATATTAATACACATTATTATCCAGTAAAATTAAACGGAGAAGCTAAACATGATATTACGTTTCAAGGAAAAACGTTTAAGTACCAAGCTCAAGGAAGAAGAGGGTATCACCAGTTAGCAGCGGCTATAATGAAAGGACAGTTAAGTTATCCTTCAACTGCTTTTTTTAATACAGAAAGACAATTGTTGCAAAATGTTCCTGGATATTTAGAAGAAAAAAGATTCGAAAAAATTTTAGCCTATTTTAACAAAGATAACTACAAGAACATACCATGGAAAGAGTTTGAAAAAAACTTTAAAAGCGCCATGTAATAACTATTCATTAATAATATAAGCACCATTTTGACCCGTATACCAAAATGGTGTTTTTTGTTTGTTGCAAGTTTCTTTCCATCTATTAATATACGATTTGTAGTTACTTCCATCTGCGATAATTTGTTGAGGTTTTAATGTAGCAATTAATCTGTCTAAGTTGATTTTAGGACTATTTTGTAATAGCACTATCGGATTTTTAAGTCCGTTAATTTGATATACTCCCAAGCTATCTATGATTAAAATTTGTTTGCTGTTTAAAGATGCAACGTTGAATATTGAATCTATGTTTTTAGAAAGAATATGTTCACCAATTCTGTAGGATTGTAAAAGTTTTTCTTGTTGAAGAATGGAATCATTTATTGAACTAAAGACGTGTAGTTTGTTACCATTTCTTTTTCCTAAAACAGTATTCCTGCTTTTGTGAAATACAATAAACTCACTTTTGTTTACCTTCTCATGTTTTTCATAAAAATAGATTCCTTGTACAAGAAGAATTGACGTAAATAACAAAACAATACTTTTAGCCGTTTTCCGAATCCAAAATTGAAAGAAGAAGATGGTAAATACATACCAAGCCAACATCGCCCAGAAAGACATCGATATTTCTGTCAATAAAAAATCTTCTTGATGAGCAACCCAATCAACGAAGTGGTTCATCAAAGAAATTATGAATCCGTATGCATCAGCCATAAATTGAGGTAATATATTGAGCATTGCTAATAGAATAATTACGATTCCGCAGCCTAAAATTGTTCCTAAAACGGGAATGATAATTAAGTTAGATAGAATAAATAACCCTGGAAATTGATGAAAATAATACAAACTGATAGGTAAGATTCCTGCTTGTGCGGCTATTGAAACTGTAAATAGTTGCCAACCTTTGTCGAGAACTCGTAAATTAGGTTTCCAATAATCATAAAGTAATGGTTGTACCCAAACAATACCAAAAACGGCTAAATAACTGAGTTGAAATCCAACATCAAATAAGAACATGGGTCTTATCAATAGTAAAAATAGCATGGAACTAATTAAAGAAAACTCAATAACCTTCTTCCGTTTAAAAGATAATCCGATAGCTACAAAAGTAAACATGGTTACGGCACGTACTACAGAAGCTGATAAACCTGCAATAAAAGCAAAAGACCAAAGTAATAAGATGATGCAAGTAGTTTTAATAAGCATTCCATGAGGAAGTTTTTCCAAAGGTTTAAATAGATAGGAGAGTAGCAATAACAAAATACCAATATGCAGCCCTGAAATGGCTAGAATATGAATTGCCCCTGCATTTGTATAGCTTTCTAATAATTCTTTAGAGATTTCTTGACGTTGACCAAGTAGTAAAGCATTAATCACAGCAAATTCATTGTTTGAAAAATGATATTGCTTTAAAGAAGTTTGTACTTTTCCTCTAATGCTGGCCGATAAACCGATTAAAGAAAAACTTGCATCATCAAGCTGTTTAAATTGTTTTTTATCTAAAAATACTTGATGATAAATATACTGTTTTGCCAAATACTGTTTATAATCAAATTGATGCGGATTTAAAGGAGGAATCAATTCTTTAAAAGGTGTTTTAATAAAAATCCGATTACCAACAGCAAGTGAGTTTTGTGTACTGTCTTTTTGAATGTTTAGAAGAATAGTTCCGTTTGTCTTGGTGGAATCAACCTGAGAGACTTTCGCAATATATTTTGTATAATAACTTCCAGGTTTTAATACTTTTTGAATAGTTAGTACAGAGGATGAGTCATCTGTTAATTGATGTTCGTAATAATTCGCATAATTCTTCGGATTGTGAATGTAAGCAGTGCTAATTCCTATAGAAACAAATAATAATAAACTAACTAAGCTAAAATATTTTCGTGTTGAATATCTTTTTAAAAAATAGAGAACAATTAGAAAAACAAGTAATGAAACTCCTAAATAAAGAAGGTTAAAATGCCAAATCTGTGTGTAAAATTGAACAGTTATTCCAATAATCACACATAGCAAAAAATGAAAAGGAGGGTATGTAAGTAACTTTTTCATAGCCTTTTAAAGTTATGAAAAAATAAAATACGAATGATATTTAGTTTAAAAAGAGCTAACAACTAATAAGTTGTTGTCATATTTTGTTGTCTATATAAATAATAAAATTTGTTTTTTTAGATTGTCTTTAATTTAAGTTTATCATCTTACCTAATAAATCAACTGGAGGCATACAAACTGTAGTTGAAAAAGTTACTCCTTTGTCTTTGTTTATATGATGAATCGTAGTAGGGAATTTATCCCATATGTTTTCAGTTATCAAAATAACTAAATCGGTATTAAACCCTGAATTTATCTCAAAAGCTTGACTTTTATTTTCTTTTGTAAATACGCCCAAAATTACATCAGCACCAATATATTTTAGCTGTTTTAAGTGTTCGTTTTCCACAATGAACTTAGGATTTAACCTTTCACATTTACTTACTAGTAATATACTGAAAGAGTTTAGTTTGGTTACATCATATAGAATATCCTTGTTGGGATTAAATAATACATTTTCTTTAAACCTTTTTTTTATGAATTGTGGTTCAGAAATGTTAATACTTTCAACAAAAAAAGGCAGATAATTAGTTCTTTTCAAGTTAAAGACATTTAAGCCAGGGTTTAAAGTGTTAAAATAAATTTTTTTCTTTTTTCCATTCCTTGCTTTTGAATGTATATTACCATCAGTATGAAAAGAAATATGATCGGGAAGATAGCCATTCTCAATAGTATCTGAACCAGGAGTTTCTACTTCAGTTTTACTATTACTTCCATGAGGGTAATGAAAAAATAATTCACCTTTTTGATGACTAGCTCTAATACTTCCACCATATAAAATTTGTTCTTTAATTTTGAAAAAAAGTCTATATTCTGTGTTTTTCATAGCACAATTGTTAATGAGATAAGAGGATTTATTTATATCCATTACTGGCTAATTTACCCAAAATAGCATAAAAACCAAACAAAAAAGCAACCTCAAAAGAGATTGCTTTTAATTATATTGAGTTTCAGAAATAACTTATACGATTTCTACAAATAAACCTTCCTCTGTTTTTTCAACTTTAGCAAGACTGTTTTTAGTTAGTCCTTTAATAGTTTTGTCCCACTTTTTATTAGACAAACCACTTTGAGTTTTTAACTCATTTAAACCTATTTTTTCAGCTTTTTCTAATAAAGCTAATACAGCTTTTTCATCGTCGTTTAGTTCAACTGTAGGAGCTTTCTTTTCAGGTTTCATTTGTGGGAAAAATAACACTTCTTGAATTGACGGATTGTTTGTTAAATACATAATTAGACGATCCATTCCAATTCCTAATCCAGAAGTAGGAGGCATACCATATTCTAAGGCACGTAAGAAATCTTGATCGATAAATTCTCCTGCTTCGTCATCACCACGCTCAGCTAATTTTAACTGTGCTTCAAAACGCTCACGTTGATCAATAGGATCGTTCAATTCAGAATATGCATTGGCAATTTCTTTACCACATACCATTAACTCAAAACGTTCAGTTAATTCAGGATTGTCACGGTGCTCTTTACATAACGGTGACATTTCCTTCGGATAATCCGTAATAAAGGTTGGTTGAATGTAGTTTCCTTCACATTTCTCACCAAAAATTTCATCAATTAACTTTCCTTTACCCATCGTATCGTCTACCTCGATCCCCATGTCCTGAGCAGCTTTACGGATTTCATCTTCCGATTTTCCGTTGATATCAAAACCAGTGAAGTGTTTGATAGAATCTGCCATCGTAACACGCGCATAAGGAGCTTTAAAGTCTACTTTATGCTCTCCAAACGTAGCTTCGGTAGTTCCGTTCACTGCTAAAGCACAGTGCTCTAATAATTTTTCGGTGAACTCCATCATCCAGTTGTAGTCTTTGTAAGCTACATAAATTTCCATTGCCGTAAATTCTGGGTTGTGAGTTCTGTCCATTCCCTCATTACGGAAGTTTTTAGAAAACTCATATACACCGTCAAAACCACCAACAATCAAACGCTTTAAGTATAACTCATTCGCAATACGCATGTATAACGGAATGTCTAAGGCATTGTGGTGTGTAATAAATGGTCTTGCCGCAGCACCACCTGGTATTGGTTGTAAAATAGGTGTTTCTACTTCAAAATATCCCGCATCGTTAAAAAACTGACGCATCGCATTGAATAACTTAGTACGCTTTACAAAAACTTCTTTTACCTGTGGGTTTACTACCAAGTCAGCATAACGCTGACGATATCGCATTTCAGGATCTGTAAATCCGTCAAAGGTATTTCCTTCAGCGTCTATTTTAGGTAATGGTAATGGCTTTAAAGACTTACTTAATAATTTAAAATCTTTTACCATCACGGTAATCTCACCAACCTGAGTTTTAAACAACTCACCCTCAATTCCTACAAAATCACCTATATCTAATAACTTTTTGTATACCTCGTTGTACAAAGTTTTGTCTTCACCTGTACAAATTTCATCTCTGTTAAAATATACTTGAATACGCCCTTCACTATCTTGCAATTCAGCAAAAGAAGCTTTTCCTTGAATACGACGAGACATTAACCTACCAGCAATAACTACCTTCTTACCTTCCTTAAACTCCTGTTTAATCTGTTTGGAATTTGAATTGAATGGAAATAAATCTGCAGGGTATGGATTGATACCCAATTCACGTAATTTTGATAGTTTTTCTCTACGTACAACTTCTTGTTCTGATAATTGCATTGACTTAATTTTTAAGTAATTTTAATTTAAAGGTGCAAAGATACAATCAATTACAAAATTAGACAACGGTAGTATCACATAGATTTTATAAAAAAGTTAATTTTTATTTGTGAGTTTCTAAAAAGGATGTATATTTGCAGGCTGTCTAATTTTAAAAGGACAGCATTTAGTTGTGTTGTTAGATACTTTAAATAGTATCATGGTTTTGTTAACCAATGGAAAGCTTCCCTTAGATGGGTTGCTTTTTTTTTGCAGTTTAGTTACGTGTTTTAGTAGCTGTTTCCCGCTTTCCGCACTCGCTCTCTTCGAGGAGCTCAAACAAATGCTTCAATCGGGGCTAAATAGTTAATTATGAGAATCGTCATTTCGACCGAAGAGAGAAATCTTAGAGTTATTAGTTAGAATTGAAATATAGAAGAAGTTCTTTTCTAAAAGAAAGCGGCTTTATACTCCCAGAACTTAACAAAAAACAGTACTAAGAATACCATAGAAATTGAAAATTTAATGGTTGCGGAAGCTAAAAAGCCTAAAAAAGCACCAAAAGAAGCTTTAATTGCTCTGTTAGTGTCTTTGCTATCATAAATTAATTCACCAACTAAGGCACCAACAAAAGCACCTATTAAAATTCCAAAGGGAATAGGGGAGAGTAATCCAATAATTAAACCGATAGTAGTACCATATACTCCATATTTTGTACCGCCAAAGCGTTTAGTCCCCATAGCAGGAATAAAATAATCAAGAAAAAATATAATGACAGCAATAGCTAAAGTGATTCCTAAAAGTGTCCAATTCTGAGGAACAGCTTTTGTTAAATGTAATAACAACAAACCTACCCAGCTAGTAATAGGGCCTGGTAATATTGGTAGAAAAGAGCCAATAATTCCTAAACAGGCAAATACAAAACCGAGTATTACTAAAAATATATCCATTAACTTTTTATTGATAAGACGAAGATATAAAAGCTTTGTTACATATTTATCAACTAAAAAATTAGTTTAAACTAATTTTTTAGTTATATTTGTCTCGAAACATTTTACAAAAAGATCTCATGAGTAAACAATTAACGAAGGCAGAAGAGCAGATAATGCAGGTATTATGGGAATTAAATAAAGCTTCAGTAAAAGAAGTAATTACTGAATTACCTGAACCAAAACCAGCATACAATACTGTTTCAACTATTATAAGAATTTTGGAGACGAAAGAGTTTGTTGGACATGAGCCAAAGGGGAGGGGGTACGTGTATTATCCGTTAGTAGAAAAGTCAGAATATAGTAATGAAAGTTTACATAAGTTAATGAACGGCTATTTTGGAGGTTCATTTAAAAGTATGGTTTCATTCTTTATGAAAGAGAACAAAATGGATATCCAAGAGCTGGAGAGTATTTTAAAAGAAGTGAATAA
>Ga0193951_1000537_pt1 | contig 17096 bp, 17 predicted proteins | sample BB_2_MG_FD_140370 | JGI IMG/M metagenome (GOLD analysis project Ga0193951, IMG submission 140370) | Microbial mat bacterial communities from the Broadkill River, Lewes, Delaware, United States - BB_2_MG | ecosystem: Environmental > Aquatic > Freshwater > River > Microbial mats | place: USA... | reverse complement strand
CTATTAAAAATTCAGGAAGAATAAGTTTCAGTAGTTCTAGATAATTGTCCAAAAGTCTTTTTTTTTTTTTACAAAAATCAGAATCTTTTTTTAATCATCACACACAACTTTTAGCAATGACCCTATATTTTTCTAGGGGTTATGCGAGAATATAAAAACCAAAAAAGCCTTAAATCATTTATAATCAAATGTTTAAGGCTTTTTGGTGGTGGTGCCTCCAGTACCACTTTTTGCTTTACGTCATGTTATCTTATTTTAATTCAAATTACATGTATGTCTTATTCTTAATGGTTTAGAAGAGTATTTTAAATAATTTATTTACTTTTGATATAACAATAAATAAAGGATATGTTGTCCCTTTTGTTGTCCCTTTATTAAATGTATGATCAAATTAATAATATGAGTAGTGCAATTCAGTCTACATCAGGAACGGTTAAGTATAGATTAAAAGAAGTAAATTCTAATGATGAAACCTCTATAATTTTAGATTATAGTTTTGGTCGCAACAATAGAATAAAATTCTCCACTGGTTACAAAGTAAACCCTAAGAATTGGGATAAGACAAATCAAAGAATTCGCGCAGTTTCTACAATAGGAAATAGAGAGAAGGTGAATAGTGATTTATTGAGGTTTTCTAGTGAGTTTATAAATATGGTTTCAAATTTAGATGAAACTGAGAAACATGATAAAAATGTTTTAAAATTACTTTTGTCTAAAATAATTCGAGATGTTGAGGGGGATAAAAAATCAATTAAAACATTTTTTGAGTTTGCAGATGATTATGTAGAAAGAAAAGAAAATCAGGCTAAAAATATTGCTGCTGTAAAGTTGAGTCCAATTACCGTAAGATCATATAAACAAACGGTTAATAGGTTGAGAGAGTTTAATAAAGAAGTTAATTATAATTTAGATTTTAAAAATATAGATTTGAAATTCTACTATGCTTTTATTCAGTATTTAGAAAAAAATAATTATTCAATAAATACTATAGGTAAGCATATAAAAAACCTAATAACAATTTTGAATAGGGCTTCAGAGGATGGTGTTAACTCTAATTTTAAGTATCGTCATAGAGAATTTAAGACAGTTTCTGAAGAGACTGTATCAATCTATTTAACAGAATCAGAGATTGATGCTTTGTATAATGTTGATTTATCAAAGACAAAGGATTGGGAACTTGCAAGAGATATATTTTTAATTGGTTATTATACAGGTCAAAGAATTTCAGATTATAATGGCATTTCTGAAGATCAAATAAAAAAATTTAAAGGAAAAGAAGTGTTTGAGTTTAGACAGAAAAAAACCAATAAAAAAGTTTATGTTCCAATTCATCCACGGGTAAAATCTATTATGATGAGCAGATATAATGGTATGCTTCCTCGTAAATTAAATGATCCAGATATTAATGAGTTTATTAAGGAGGCTGGTAGAGTGGCGAAAATAAACGAGCCAATTACGGTTAAGAGAACTGTTGGAGGGAAGAAAGTAAAGAAAATAGTACCGAAGCATAGTCTTATTGTTTCACATACTGCTCGTCGTTCGTTCTGCACAAATGCATACCTGTCTAAGATGCCAACTATTGATATTATGGCGATAAGCGGACATTCTACGGAACGAGAATTTTATAAATATATAAAAGTGACACAAAAAGAGAGAGCTATAAAAATTTCTGAATCTAAATTTTTTAATTCTTAATATTAAATATGTATAACGAATTATTTGTTTTTGAAGGAGATGTAAAAATCGAGAATGATTTATCTGAAGGTGAATTTTTTCTAAAAAGATTTGATCTAGATGCTAGATTTTTAGAGAAGGATATTTATTTGAAATATTTTTTTAGAGAATTACTAATTGATATTGATATACTATCAGTAGAAGAGTTTTTAAGGGCTCAATATTTAAATACTTCCCATGGACTACAATTTCTAAATATTTTAAATTTGAAAGTACTTCCTAAAATTGAAGATTTTATTAATGGTGCTGATTTGTTGGGTGCAGAAGTTGTTTATTTAAAACCTAAAATTGATAATAAATTTTTAGAAGCAAAAGATGGATGCTTTTACAATGATTATTATAAGAATGATACAATATATCACCATGTAGGGTATTACAGATTACAAACTGATTTAGCAGAGAGACAGAAAATAATTAAGAGCTTTATTGATAACGAAAAACAGCTCTTGGGTTCTTCATGCCAAGAAAAATTAATTTGGAAAATAGATGCAAGCATAGTAGGTTACATAATCAGCGAGTTAGTTCATAATGGTTATATTGAAAAACCTTTAAGGGGAGATAAAATAAATAATACGGCTTTAACAAGACAAATACTTAATTCTTTTAATTTTCAAAAAACCGTAACAAATAGTGGGTTAAAGCAGTATGTAATTCGAAATACAACAGAGAATATTAGAATTCATGAAAAAGTACATAAGGCTGGTCTCGAAATACCTAATGCGAAAGATTTAAATTAACAATCGATTGTTACTGATTGTGATTTAGTACTCAATCTATTCCAACTTTGTACCATCAAATCTAACAAAATAGATTTTTATGGAATCAAAGGAGATAAGGTTATATAATATAACACCAACAGATTTATCGGAATGTGTCAAAAAAGCTGTAGATAAGGCTATTCAGCATTATGCATCTAAAGATAGTGAAACTTGTAATTCACAAAACGAGCTTCTAACTGTCGAAGAAACTATAGAGTATCTTAAATGCTCCAAACAAGCACTTTGGAACTGGAGAAAAAGCGGAATTCTTCCGAGCTATCGTTTAGGTAACCGCGTGTACTATAAAAGAAAAGATATTCTTGCAAAACTAGTTAAACAATAATAGTATGGCTGGTTATATAATGATGCATCGCGATATTTTAGAATGGGAGTGGTATCAACACCCAACAATTTCTAGACTCTATTTTCATTTACTTCTAAAGGTAAATTACACTGATAAAAAATGGCAAGGAATTTTAGTTAAGCGTGGGCAATTAATCACTTCTACTAAACATTTGGCCATAGAGTTAAACTTGTCAATTCAAAAGATTAGAACTGCGCAACAAAAACTTCAAGATAGCGGAGATATAAAAGTTCATACAACAAACCGTTATACGCTTATAACTATTGTAGATTATGACAAAACTCAGACATCCAGGGTTATAAATAACAAACCAATTGTTGCTCCAGTAACAACCAAAAAACAAAGAGCCAACAATCAGTTAACAACAACTAAAGAAAGAAATAAGGGAAATAAATATAATAAAACAATAGAAGAGAGACGACATGAATTCAAAAACGAAGTTTTTGCACACTCTCAGATTAAACCTAAAATTTTAGAATCTTTTTATAATTATTGGAGTGAATTAAATACTGATAAGACACAAATGCGAAAAGAAACCGAGACGTTTTTTGAAGTGGCTAAGCGGTTAAAAAAATGGATTGTGAATGAAAGACCACATAGGTCAACTGTTGAGTCCAAGCCTAAATTATTAACAAACAGATAAACCGTAGTTATGAGAGCTAATGAAGTGCAAAAGACAGACCAGATTTTAAATCGAATTTCGAACAATTTTATTAATCATAAAACATTTGATAATATGTCAAAAAGTAACGACTTTACGAAAAAGGAACTTTGGGATTATTTTCTACAAACTTTTAAGGAAATGTATAGCAAAGATTTTAAACAAGAGAACCAGGCTACACAAAATTTAGCGGCTATATTTTACTATTTTTTAGGTGATGATAGGTTCATGAATTGTACAAATTTAAGAAAAGATATTAGTGTTCCATCTTTTGGAAAAGGATTACTAATAATTGGCGGTTTTGGTTTAGGTAAGACAGATTATTTAAAAGTATTTGAAAAGATGTTTATGAACTATCCATGTTTGAGATTCAAGTTCTATACAGCCAAAGCGCTTGTTCGTCAATTTGAGAATTGTCAAACACCAATGGATAAAGAAAGTTTTTTTAAAGATACCGAACGGAGTTTAATGTTCATAGATGATATAAGTTCTGAACGATTGGCAAGTAATTATGGTCATGTAGATATTATTGAGGAGGTCATTATAAATCGGTATGATAAAAAACTAAGAACGTTTGCATCGTGTAATTATACCACCAATGATAATTGTGCAGAACAAACATTACAAGATTTAGGATTACGATACGGCGGACGTATGTTTGATCGTTTCCATGAAATGTTTAATATCATAGAATTTAAAGGAACAAGTTACAGAAGATAGTAAAAGGTTAAATTAAACTTTATTTAACCTTTTAAAATAGAGAAACACCATTAAAGCGATGATAATCACCAAGAAATGTAAACATTGTAGTCTAATTTTTGAATCAAGACGAAGTAATCATGTGTATTGTTCAGCTAGTTGTAAAACAAAAGCGAGCTACAAACGAAATAACTATAAATATGTCTCTGGTCATTATCAAAAACAAAACGAATTTGATAAAGTTAGTCAGGGAAATACTGGATTAGCTGATACATCTAATGGTACTAATAAAAAAAATGATATTAATGTATCATCTATTTCTAATGTAGTTATTGGATCTGCAGCAGCAGACACTATTTCATATGGATTAAAAAAGCTACTTGCCCCAAATACGCTGCCAGCAACCAAAGGTGATTTGAATCTTTTAACGGAAAAAATATTAGGTAGATATCATTTAATTAAAAATTTACCACAAAATAGTAACAGAGAATTTCCATATTTTGACATAGAAAATCAAGAGGTTGTTTATTTGAAGTAAATGCATTTTATTTTTGACCTTATAGAGGTCTAGGGCGAGGGTCTAGTAAAGACTATTTGTTGATTTAATAATTGCCTATGGCTAAAGGATTGTTTTTATGTATGTCTTATGAGCTTGAAAGATGAAAAACTTAAATATATTTGGACATTCCAATAGTTCGGGAATTTCAGTACGACCCAATTTGTATTTATGATCTTTAAGAAATTTTTTCTGATCAATATAATGAGATTCCCCTTTTTGTTTAAACTCTTCAATGATTTCACAATGAATCTCTTCATCGTAAATTTTTTTAAGTGCTTTAAGAACTAGAGTAAACTCTTGAATAAGATCTATTTTTTTTAAATTTATGAATCTTCCAATTTTTTCAATGTTAATCCACCTCTTAGCAATCATAAAAGTGAATTGGTTCTTTTCCAAATAATTTGCAATGTCCTTTTCTGGCGAGCTGTGCTTTTTATAATATTCCGATAGGTCTATTTCTAAAACAGTTAAATCGTTTTCTTCTATTATTCTTCTTTTATTTTCATTTATTAAGTGTGTAACTCCAACTTCTATATGAATTTTTTCAGCTGATTGTTTGTTTATCAAAGTTATATCCGGAATTAAGGAGCCTTCTTTTTTTTCGCTAATTATATTGTAATTATTTAGTTTGATTTTTTTTGATTCAAACACAGGTAAGTCTTCCCATGAAAGTCTACCATTTAGTTTGTTAAAGTATTTTGATAATGGCATAAACTCAAATATATTCTTACTTAGAAGATTTTCATATATATTAAAATCATATCTCTTTTCGATTTTTGAAATTTCATCTTTTAAAAAGAAGTAGTAAATATCAAGACTTAATCTATAGCCTGGTACCTCAAAGTAGTCTAATTTCTGAATTACTTCCTTGGCTTTTAGATGGAGGGCAGTCTCTAACCCATAACAGGAAGATGAATCTGTTTTATGTGCAAAGTGATGAGTCCTTATTCTTCCTTTTCGAGCGATAAGCGGTGACCTGCAGTTTTCGTCAGGACAATAACAATTCTCAAAATAACTTCTATCCTCACTGTCATAAATTGAAATAGGTTTTCCATTTTTAATAGCAGTTTGGATTTTAATTCCTTTGGTCATAGAGTATTTGTAAAGAAAATAAAGCTAAGGAATTTTTAAAAATGTATAATACAATATAGGTAATAATTATTAAGAATCAGTAAGAAGTGCTTATTTAAAAGTTTGAGGAACTGTACTATTCAGTATATGAATGTTTAATATGGCAATAGAATAGTCTAGTCAAGACCATATATAAATATGATTTTAACGATTGGAGTTTGTTAATAGATATATTATAAATTGTTTAGAAAGAGTAATTAATTTAGTTAATGAATATAGTATGAATTAGTAGGCTTTGCAAAGAATAAAGACTATCAAATAAAATTATAGAAAAAAATATTTAATTAAATAGTGATACAATATCTGTTCTTTAGTTAACTATCTTTCAATTTACTATATTTGAAAGTACTTTTAATAAGGTAGATTATTTCCATGACAGAGCTTCAAGAATTTCCATTAGATAATCCAAAAAAATACAGAAGGTTAAACAATTCAATGCTGTTAAAGGGAAAAGGAGTGCCAGCTTTAAAACAATTACAAGTTATATCACCTGATGATTTTGAAGCTGTTGTTTTAGAGTGGGCGACAGATTTTCTAATCGATAAATATGAGCATATAATAAAGATAGGTGGGGCGGGTGATAAAGGAAGGGACGTAATTGGATATTATAGTGTTGAAAGAAAAGAGTGTGATTATTACCAGTGTAAACATTATAAAAGTTCTTTAGGGGTAACGGCAGTTTATCTTGAATTGGCTAAGTTGTGTTATTATACTTATAATGAGGAAATACCAATTCCTAAAAATTATTATTTTGTTGCTCCTCAAGGAATAACTGCTAGTGTACAAAATTTTATAGATAATCCGCAAGTTGTTTATGAAGAGTTAAAGAAGCATTGGGATAATAATTGTAAATCAGCAATTACGAAGAGGAAAGATATTGAGTTAGAAGGAGAGTTTTTAGATTATGTTAAGGGATTTGATTTTGGAATACTAAGGTCTAAAGCACCAAATGAATTGATATCTGAACATGCCCAAACAAATTGGCATGCTAGTAGGTTTGGAACTGGACTTAGGTCCACTAGAGATTACATACAGAAGGCCGGAAAAAAGTTGGAAACTAAGGAAAATATTTATGTAGAACAATTGTTTAAGGCGTACTCTAATAAGTTAGGTGAAAAGGTTATAAATTCAAAAGAGTTAACAGATATAAATGTAGATTTAAATAACCATTTTAATGAGTCTAGGAATGCATTTTATTGCGCAGAATCTTTGCTGGAATTTGAGAGGGATAAACTGTCTATTGTCGAAGTAAGCCCATTTGATGAATTAAAAGATGAAGTTTATACTGTGGTAAAGACTACTCTTAGGTTAGATCATGACAATGCATATATAAAAGTATTAAAAACAACGGAATCTGCTGTTAAAAATGAATATAGTAGTAATGCTCTTCATAGTGAATTAAAAAATGAAGATAAAGAAGGACTTTGCCATCACTTAGTAAATGAAAAAAGAATAAAATGGGTTTAAGTAAAAGAAAGACTGAGTTGTTTAATTCTGATGTGGAGGTCGGAATGAGAGTCTTATTGATTATTAATAATGTCAATGGAAGTATAGATTTAGATCGATTATTAGTTTATGATTATCTGTGTTTACACACTTTTGATTTTAAAGGGCCAAAGAGCCTACATCCTCCAATTCCAAATAGGAATATAGAATTAGTTATTAAAAGAGAGAGAATAAATAGAGCGTTAAAATTATTAATTGTAAAAGAACTGATTAAGGTAAAGCCCCTAAAAAATGGAATTTATTATTCTAAAAATGATTTAACAAGCTCCTTTTTAGATTATGTAAAAGCACCTTATAAATTTGAATATGAAGCTAGAGTTAAGTGGGTGATGGATAATTTTTCTAGTTTCTCAGATACTAAATTAAAATTATTTGTAGAAAAGAATATAGGAAAATGGATTAATGAATTTTCAACTGAAACAGAATTTTTTAATGAATAATAATGGTTTTTACATAAAAAAAATAATTGCTACAGGAAAAAATGTAGAACCTGCTATGATAGAATTGTCTAAGGGGTTTAATTTAATTGCTGGAGCTTCCGATACTGGAAAATCTTATGTATTTTCTGTGATAGAATATATGTTAGGAAAACAGGAGTCTCCTAAGTCAATTCCAGAATCTAAAGGTTATAATGATATTTATATGGAAATAGAGACCCATAAAGGTATTACTTATACTTTGAGTAGGAAATTCAACGACAGTAATATTTATTTAAAACAATGTTCCTACAATGATTATTATAAATCTAATGAAGAAATTAAAAGTTTAGGAATTCGTCATAGTGCGAGGAGTACAAATAATATTTCTAGTTTTTTATTGAGTCTATGTGGTTATGAAGATCATTTTTTAAAGACTGATAAAAATAATAAAAAAGCTAGCTTGTCCTTCACTGATGTCAGAAAAATTAGTTGCATCCATGAAGAGATAATAATTACTGAGGATTCGCCATTTTATTATTCAAGAGAATTTACAAAAAGAACCAGAAATCAGTCTTTTTTAAACTTATTATTGGCTGGAAACGATGCAAATAAACTCGAAGAAAAAGAGAGTAAGGAAATTACTAAAGCTAAAATAAACAGTAAATTAGAATTATTAAAGGATCAAGAAGAGCGTAAAACTGAAGAATATAAAGAAGTTTATAATAAATGGGAGAATTTAACTAGTTATAATTCGAAAGAACAAGTGGAATCTTTAAACCTAAAGTTATTAAATACAAATAATGAAATTGAAAACTTAGCCAATAAAAGGAAGAGATTATTTATTAAACTTAATGAGAGAAGACTAGAGCTTGCCCATAATTTAGAATTATTTAAGAAGTTTAATTTATTAAAAGATCACTATTCTAGTGATCTCAAAAGGTTAGAGTTTGTTGTTGAGGGAAATGAATTAATGTCTCAATTAAATGATCAAATTTGTCCAATTTGTTATCAGGAAATGGAAGAGAATCATATTCATGTTATAAAAGAGAATGAAGATTTTCTTACTAGTATTGTTGCGGAGTATCATAAAATTGAAACAAAGCATAGGGATTTAGAAGATACTATAAAGGAGTTGAGAATTAAAGAAAACTTATTAAAAGAAGAAATTTCAGTCTTTAAAAGTAATTATGAATCTGTTGATGAGTTGATTAAGGATCAATTAAAGCCGCAGATGGATTTTATTGCAACTAAACTTCAAGCTATTGTTGATATAGAATCTATTAAACTTAGGAAAAAAATGTTAGAAGAAGAATTAGATGAAATATTAGAAAGGAAATCAGAATTACTTGAAGATTTAAATAGAAGTCCTGTTAGTACGAATGAATCAATTGTACCTAAAGGACATTTGTTGAAACTCTCTAAGGTTATAGGTTTAAGACTAAAAGCATGGAATTATATTAAACATGAATTGATTGATTTTGATAGTCAGTATAGAGTTTTCGATATTATAATTGGTGATAAGCATAGAAAAAGTTTTGGAAAAGGTAAAAGAGGGGTGTCATTTTCAGCATGTATTTTAGGTATTATGGATTATTGTTATCTTAATAATAGACCTTTTAGTAACTTATTGGTTTTAGATTCTCCTTTAACTGCTTACGAAAGTAATAAACAAAACAAAGTTAAAAATCAGTTAGAGAAAGGGATTGTAGATTCTTTTTATGACAATTTAAGTAAAATTGATGGAAATAGGCAGGTAATAGTTTTTGAAAATAAGGTGCCAGATGACGGAATTATACCTAGAATAAATTATATAGAATTTAGTGGAATTCCGGATAGTGGAAATTTTGGTTTTTTTCCACCCAATTAATTTTATATTTTTATCCTGAAAAAAGCTAAATTAAATTATAAAGATTGATTTTTTTTTACTTAAACTAATTGATTTATAGATAGATAAATATTGTGGTTCGAGTCCCGTCCAGACCGAATCAAAAACAATAAATATATTAATCACCCAAAACTCTTCAATAAAACACTGGCCTTCAAATAATACTTTCCAGTCTTATAATTTTTCAATTTCTTAAAATTGAGGTTTATAACTTCCCCAAACTTCGTTTTTTGTTCTAGTTGATGAATGAGAGAAATGATAGCATTATAATCACCTTCTAAAGTGAATTGATAGGTGTTAACGGTTAAATCGTTTTTTATGATTTTGTGAGGTTCAATAAAGCCTACAACTTTTAGTTTGTTAGCTTCTGCATAAGTGTTGATGGCTTTCAGCATACTATTCTGTATAGAGCTTTCACCTAGTTGGTACTTTGTTAATAGGGAATCATAATATATCTCTCTTTGTTTTAGTGAGGAGAGTTGTAAAGGCATATTATCAAAAACTACTGCATCTTGTTTAAGTGCTTTATATTCGCTTTTTAATTGAAGTGTATTGGAAATAGCATATTGATAAGCAACAAGAACTATTAATAGAAAGCCAACAACTAATATAATATTCTTAGTTTTTTGTGTCATCCTTCGTATTGATTTTAACGGTGAAAGTTGAAGATGATTTTGATAAGTCTTCAAAATTAAGAATATCAACAGAACTCACCCAATTTGAGGCTTCAAGCTTAGATACCCATTGTGAAAATAAAATACTCTTATTGGTTTGTCCGGTTATAAGAATCGTATTTTTGTCACTCTCAATGACCTTATCTTCTTTTATTTTTTTTAGTAAAGGTTGGTAATTTAATTCTTGTAATAAAATAGATTCTGGTAGGTTATTAATCAGTGTATTTACATAAAATGAACTTTTAGAACTACTTGTTTTAAGTATGTCTTTAGCCATTTTCTCGGTTCTTTGAACTTTTTCATTCAAGCTTATCATTTTAGTTTTAGAAGCTTCTAGTAAGAGTGCTGTTTCTCTTAATGAGTTAACTTTATTGTAATAATGATTGAAAAATAAAAAATTAACTAGTAGTATTATAAATAAAGATAAGAGGCTTGTTTTAAGAAACTGATTAGCAAATTGCTTTTGTTTAAATGTATCGCTTAACTTTTTCTTTGTATCATCAAAACTGGATTGTAAATTCTGACTTTTGATTACAAAGTTTAGTGCAGCAGCAAAACTTAATAATTGATTGTTGGTAATATCGAGGCCGTTAATTTTATATGTAGCTTCAGACGAGATAACTTCTGTTTTTATGTCAATAATTGAGCCCTCGGTTATAGATATGCTAGCGTTAGAACTTTGTATTTTGTCAGATTCTATAAAATTGCTAATGGATGAGCTAATTAAATTTCCTAAGGTGAAGTCTAATACAGTTAAGTTGTTTGAAGTATAGTTGTCTAATAATTCATTAACATAGGATTTTCTGCAAATGGATACAAAGTGATTTTCGTCTTGCGTAAGGACTTCGTAATAAAAGTCTTCAACTTTAATATTAGGAAACGCTACATGAACTAGCTTAAGGCTGTCATTGTTTTTGCTCGTTACTTGTTTTGTTAATATTGAATCGGTATTAATAACTAAAACAATGGGTTTGTTTTTGGGAATACGAGTTTTTAATTCTTCAATAGTTTGAGTATTAAAATTTGATTCAATATCAAGTTCCTTCTTTGTTTTTTTAAGAATTATGCCATAATATTGGTTATTGCCATTTAACTGTGTCTGTTCAACAGCATAAAAGCGATTTCCAAATTTTAAATATGATACTATCTCACTAATCATTAATAAATAACAGTTGGTTTAATAAATACAGTTAATTTAGACTTGCTACCTTCTCTTACACGCTTACTGAACAACCATTTAATAAGAGGTATTCTAGCCAAAAACGGAACTCCAGAACCTGAATTATTAGAATAATTTTCTTCTAAACCACCTAATACGGCAATATCTTGATCCTTCATTCTTACCACCGACGAAAAATCTCGGGAGTTTATATCTGGTGGTGCATCCTCAGCTATCCGTTGTCCAAAGTTTGATTGAATAACATTTATGTTTAAAATGACCTCTTTGTTTCCTGTAACAAATGGTTTAATATCCAATCCTAATTTGGCCTCTACAGGGAAGTAATTTCTAGTTTCTGTAGTTAACGGATTGTCAGAACCAATAGTGTTGGTTTGTACAATAGCATAATAAGAAGTTTGTCCGTTAGAAAAGGAAGCTCTGTGTCCATTTAAAGTGGCTAATTTTGGTGTTGATTTTATTTTTAAATCACCATTAGTTTCCATGGCTTTAACTGTTGCAAAAAAATTGGGTACTACCTTACCGAAATTAAAAACAGATGTACTGCTAAATCCGCTAATAATTCTATTTATTGTTTGTGCACCAAGTGTGACGTCTGTACTTGGAAATAAATCACCTTGCGTAGTTGTTGGTTCATTGCCTAAGCCCCAAGAAACACCAGCTTCTATGGTATTCGATGTCTGTGCTTCTACTATCATAACCTCAATGAGTATTACAGGGATTGCTTTATCTATACTTTTTATAAATTTTTTAAAAAGTTCTATTTCGGTACCTGTACCTGTAGCATAAATACTATTTAATTCTACATCAATTTTAAATTCAATGTTATCTACGATTTCTGGTGGTATTAAATCCATAATAGTTTTTGAATTCTCGTTTCTTTCATAGGAAGAAGAATTTGTTCGCCTTTGATTATTAGATCCTAAATTTTGTGAGCCTAAATTGTTGTTGTTGAATGTGTTACTGGTTGAGTAGGTCTGTGTAGCTGTTTGGTAGTTGTTCACTATATCATTTCCTGCCGATGTAAGATTAGAATCAGCCATCATATTTACTGATCTATTTTGAAGCGTAATAATTTCTACTTTCCGAACACTGAGTTGTTTTTCTGTACCAAAAAAGTAAATATCGTCTTCTTTCTTAAAGGTATATTTATCAATAGTAGCATTCTTACTTGTTCTTTGGTGCTGACCAGATGAAGTTGTCTCATTTGAAGCATTTGAGTCTTGTGGCTCAAATATTTTAATTAGTAAATCATCAAAACTTATAGAATTAGTATTTATGGTAATATTTCCTGCATCATCTAATGGGGATGCCATAAACATATTGAGTCCTAGAGCATCACCAATATCTGTAACGATACTTTTAACTGGTGTGTTTTTAAAATCAACTTCAAGCAGTTGATTTATTGAATCCAAAACTTTGAAATTTAGATTAGAATTTAATCGATTACGCAATCTATTATTTTTCTCGTTAGTATCACTCGAAGTTACTTTGTCAAAAACATAAAAATTATCTTTGGTTTTACTTAATGTGAGATTATTAGCTAATGCCATTTTATCCATTGCAGTATCAAAATCAGTTGGATTTATATAGGTTGTTAATTCCACATTCTCCATTCCTGGAGCATACAATAGGTTTTTTGCACTAACATCCATAATTTCTTTAAAGACATCATAGAGTAGGTTCTTTTTTGTGTCCATTGATATCGTCTCTTCTGAAAGATTATATTCAATTTTGAAAGGATAAATTTCAGGTTTGTCAATAACTTGAAACGGCTTTATTGAAAGTATATTTTCAGTAAATTCAATGGTTAGACTATATTCTTTACATAAAAACAAAAGTATATCCGCAACAGTGACATCCGAGAAATTATTTGCAATATGAATTTGGTTGAGTTCTCTTGCTATATTGATGTTTACCTTATGAACGTTGGAAACGGCTAATAAAAAGTTTGAAAGCGTCACATCATTAAGTGCAATATTAGCATTTAGTTTTTCTGAAAGTCCATTATTGTCATTAGCGAGTAGTTCTAATTGGTTATGAATCAGTGTTAAGCGGTCGTTTTGTTGCGCGCTAGAAAAATTAATAGTGAGAATAAAAAATAATATACTTAGTAATAATTTCATGTTATCCTTTTAAATCGTTAGAGTAAAACTCAAGTTTTTCTCTTTAATCAATCAGTAATGCGTAAACTTCTTCTATAGATGTCGTTCCGTTTTTAATTAACTCTACAGCATTTGTTTTAAGACTTGCTATGCCTTCTTGTTTTAAATAAGTATCTATTTCTAATTGGTTGTTTTTTATATGCTTTACCAATGTTTTAGTTATGGGTATAATTTCGTAAATAGCTTTTCTTCCTATATAACCTGTGTGGTAACAATGATTACAACCATGAGCTATATAATGTTTTTTGAGATCTTTTGGTATGTCAAATTGTTCTGGGAAATCAGAGCTACTGACCGCTTTTTCAATTTTGCATTCCGGACATAGTTTTCGAACTAAACGTTGCGCTATACTAACGTTTAATGTACTGGCAATTAAGAAGGCTGGGATGTCCATATCTATTAATCGTGAGACTGTTGCCCAAGCTGAATTGGTATGAATTGTAGATAATACTAAATGACCAGTTAGAGCAGCTCTAATAGCCATATTAGCTGTTTTAGCATCTCTAATTTCACCAACCATAATAACATCTGGATCTTGTCTTAAAAAAGTACGTAGTGTACTTGAAAAATCTAATCCAATATTTTCTTTTAATTGTACTTGATTTATGCCTTCTAATGTATATTCTATAGGATCTTCAATTGTAAGGATATTTGTTTTTTCATCATTCAGTAATTTTAATGTTGCATATAGTGTTGTGGTTTTTCCTGAACCTGTAGGTCCTGAAATTAAAACAATACCGTTCGGCTTTTTTATAGTTTCCTTGTAAGTCTTTAATTCTTTTTCGGTAAATCCTAGATCACTAAGTTGTATATGATCCGCATCTTTACTTAAGATACGCAACACCATTTTTTCTCCGTGTAAAGTAGGTAGTGAAGAAACTCTGATGTCAAACTCTTCTATATTGGTTTTTATAGTTATACGTCCGTCTTGAGGTAAGCGTTTTTCTGAAATATCGAGTCCTGCTCTAATCTTAAGCTTATTAATTATGATAGCATATTGGTCTTGCTCAATAATAAAATACTCTTTAAGTTTTCCATCTAAACGCAAGCGTACACGACACAGCTCTTCATAGATTTCGAAATGGACATCACTGCTACCAATTTGTTTTGCAGTTGATATTAACTTTTCTAAAAAATCGGAAGAATAATTAAACTGCTCTGAATGGGTTTGATCTCGTTTTCTAAAATTAGTTGCTAAATAGTTTTTAATATTTGCTTCAGATTCTGGAAGTAATTTGATTTGCTTTCCTAAAACGATTTGTAATTCTTGTTGAAGAGTAGTTGATGTGTCGTAAGATTTAAAAGTATAAATATTATCATCTTCGTAAACAGGAATAATACCATATTGATACGCTTGCTCACTACTGATAAGTTGAGTTAAATGAACAGGTATTTTGTAATCTTCTTTTATCATAATTATAAGATATATAACGAAGATGCGATTCCCGACCAATGTGAAATATAAGCAAATGCAAAAAACAAACTTATATAACCTGCTAAAGGGACGGTCTGAATTTTAGAATATTGTTTTAGGCTTAAATGTAGCAGTAGAGTAAATAATAAGGAGAACACAAATATTATTAAAAAAGAAATAGTAGAGAACGAAAAAGTAAGTCCAATAAATAATAAAGCGTCTCCGAGACCAAAAACTTCACTAAAATTAGATTTTAGTTTTAATTTAGAATATAAAAGTACAATAAGTAATAAAAGAGAAATGAATATAAAATTCATTGCAACAGAAATGTAGAATAGTTCAGGTGAAGTGTTATTGTAGAACAAGGTAGCGCCTATACCGCCAAATAAAGGAAATAAAAACCAATAGACCTCACGTTCCTTTAAGTCCTGATAAAAGATAAAACCTAATGTGCCAATCAGTAAAATTTTTAAAATAATCATTAATCCTTTACAATTTGTTTAGGTGTTCCATTCTCGTTGATTTCCCAAACATTAAAAATGCCATCTCCATCAAAATCGGTAATTGCAGTAGCACGTGCAATAAAATTTGTGTTGTTTGCACTTAATATTTCGTAGATGTAATTACTAGTTCCATTATTCATAACAGTTTTTGGGGCTTCAAAATCTAGTTCATAAAGGTCTGTTGTGTATTTAGAATATAGATATCGGTAAGAGGTTTGGTTATTGTAGATGTACTTAAGTTGCATTTGGGCTTCTATGCTTTTTGCTTTAGCAACTAATGGCATTAAATTAGGTAATGCGATTAGCATAAAAACTCCTATAATAAGAAGTACGATTAACACCTCTTGTAAACTAAATGCTTTGGTTTTTATTTTTTGCTTGTCTAAAAGGGAGCTTATTGTTTTATATAAATCCATGCTGTTCTGCTCTTAAAATAAGTTGTCTGTCGTTTCCGTTTTCTACTTCAAAAAGTTCTTTTAAATTCCGTTTTCTAGACTCAATTGCGCTTAATGACAACGGTATTAGACCTGTTAGGTTTTTTGTTTTAGTTCCTTTGGAAAGTTCGTATAGTAATTGCCTATCTATTTTGTCTAATATAAAATCATTGGCAAGATAGCGACGCATTAATTGTAATATCACTTTGCTATAATATGGGAGGTTGTTAATTACAGATTCTAAAGCTTCTAATAGTTTTTTAAAATTGATATCGCTTTTAATTAAAAAACCGTCAGGGTTTAGCGATTTTAAAATGCTATTAAGTCTATAATTATTGCTGTGTGAGGTAAATACAATTATTTTAATATTTGGGAAATAACTTTTTAGTTCAATACCTAAGTCTTCACCGCACAACAACCTTCCGTCACTAGATGGAGGTATACTTATATCTAATAACACTAAATCAAAAGGTTTAGAATTAATAGCTTTATCAATTTCTTTTGAGGCATCATCACAGTTAGTTGATGGTTTAATTTTGAAATCCAAAAAAGCATTAGATTCACCAAGTCTATCAAAAGCCGCAATTAGGTTTTCGATAATTAATGGTTCATCTTCAACAATCAGAACATTAATCGTTTTTTTCATAGTAAATAAACAATATTAAGTTCTTAGGGGGTTAGGCTTAGAATTCATATCTACTAAAATATGCTACATTCAAATAATTAACCAGGGGCTTTACCTTTGATTTTTAAAGGTAAAGCCTTTGAGGCGTCTTTAAAAAGAGATTTAAATTTAACAACTAATGATTCGACTGTTGTCAAAACTTGATGACTATTAGATTAAAAGACTTCTTTTTTCTGTAAACAGATTAAGTAAGTAAATATGTTCGATGAAATTTTAATATTAAAACCGCTTTTCAATGAAAATTATTTGGCATCTCTATTCTGTTTTTTTTTTTTTTTTTTTTTTTAAAAATTTTTTTATTTTTTTTTTTTTTTTTTTTTTTTTTTTT
>Ga0193951_1000535_pt1 | contig 17113 bp, 12 predicted proteins | sample BB_2_MG_FD_140370 | JGI IMG/M metagenome (GOLD analysis project Ga0193951, IMG submission 140370) | Microbial mat bacterial communities from the Broadkill River, Lewes, Delaware, United States - BB_2_MG | ecosystem: Environmental > Aquatic > Freshwater > River > Microbial mats | place: USA... | reverse complement strand
TACTGATGCTGCCAATATTTGTGTATCAAACAAATAGTTATCATAAATCTGACGAATTTCTGAAATTAAATTTAATCCATCTGTAGAAACATCATCTAAACGACCAATAAATGGAGACACGTATGTTGCTCCTGCTTTTGCTGCCAATAATGCTTGACCTGCTGAAAATACCAGAGTTACATTGGTTTTTATTCCTTTATCAGAAAAATATTTACATGCTTTAATACCATCTTTAATCATAGGTAATTTTACTACGATTTGAGGGTTTAAAGCAGCTAACGCTTCTCCTTCCTTCACCATTCCGTCAAAATTAGTAGAGATTACCTCAGCAGAAACATCTCCTTCTACTATTTCGCAAATTGCTTTGTAGTGATTGATAATGTTATCTTCTCCTGTTATTCCTTCTTTAGCCATTAATGACGGGTTTGTTGTTACCCCATCTAAAATTCCTAAAGCTTGTGCTTCTCTAATTTGATCTAAGTTAGCTGTATCAATAAAAAATTTCATCTGTATATTTATTATGTAGTTGTGTTCTAATTCTTGAGTTTTGAGAGCTCAACCCTCTATAAAAACAACGTATAAAACAATGTTTTACACCGTAATTTTCTTTAATTACTAATCTTCTGCGAATTTACAATTTATAATGATTCATTAGTAATTTTTCATAAACTTTATCAGGCAATATTCTTTTTAATACAATTGAAAACTTCTCCATAAATCCACCAACTTTATAGTGAATTTTTGGGTTCTTGTTTTCTATGATTTTATAGATTGCTTCTGCCATTAGTATTGGATCTGCGCCAGAATCAACATGAGCATCCATCAAGGCTAAGTTTTCAGCATATTTTTCTTTGTAAGCAGAATCTTCAAAAACAGGTGTATGGTATCTTCCTGCTGCAATATTCGTAGCAAAATCTCCCGGAGCTACATTCACGACCTTAATACCGAAACTTTTCACCTCCATACTCAATGCTTCTGTTACCAACTCTAACGCTCCTTTGCTTGCAGAGTAAATCCCTCTAAAAGGTAACCCCATGTATCCTGCGATTGAAGTTGTATTAATAATCGTTCCCGATTGTTGTTTTCTCATGTGAGGCAACACCTCTTTAACAACATCAATTACTCCAAAAAAGTTTGTATTAAAGTTATCTTTCATTTCTTCTGTCGGAGTATCCTCAATTGGACCTGTAATTCCTTTTCCTGCATTGTTTATCAACACATCAATCTTTCCTTCAGCAATGATTACTTCTTCTACAGCTTTCTTTATCGATTCTTGGCTAGTTACATCTAATGCTACCATTTGAAATGGAGCAGTTACTTTTTGTGGGTTTCTACTTGTTCCGTAAACTTTAAACCCTCTATCGTGTAAATAGGTAGCTATTGATTTTCCTATTCCTGAAGAAGCTCCTGTAATGAAAACTGTTTTTGACATTGTTCTTATTTTAAGCAAATATCTTAAAGTTAGCTTCAATAAAAAAACTTTAAAACCTATCTTAGCATTTTATCTCTCAAGTATAAACACTATGTATAAAAAAACATTTTCTTTATCTGCTTTTATGACATCTTTAGCAATTTTAATTGCTGGATGTTCTTCTTCAACTGCTCAAAAAAGCACCTCGTTATTTTCAAAAAGTGAAACATTTACACGTCAAGATTCTTTACGTGGTTCTATTACTCCTGAAAGATCTTGGTGGGATTTAACACATTACCATCTTAATGTAACCGTTAATCCTGACAAAAAGTTTATTAAAGGAAAAAATACAGTACAATATAAAGTTTTAAAACCTCATCAAGTTTTACAAATAGATTTACAGCCTCCTTTAAAAATTACCAAAGCGATTCAAAACAATAAAGAATTACAAGTTATTTCTGAAGGAAATGCCCATTTTATTCAACTACAATCTCCTCAAAAGAAAGGAGCTATAAATTCTGTTGATGTATATTATGAAGGAAAACCTAAAGAAGCCATCAGAGCTCCTTGGGATGGCGGTTTTTCTTGGAAAAAAGACAGTAATGGAAATCATTTTGTTGCTACTTCATGTCAAGGGTTAGGAGCTAGTGTTTGGTGGCCAAATAAAGACCATATGTATGATGAAGTAGATAGTATGGCGATTAGTGTTCGTGTACCTAAAAACTTAATGGATGTTTCTAATGGACGCCTACGTAAAATAGAACAACATAATGACAACACGACTACCTATCATTGGTTTGTAGATAATCCTATTAACAATTATGGGGTTAATGTAAATATTGGAGATTATGTACATTTTTCTGAAAAATATAAAGGTGAAGGCGGGATATTAGACATGGACTATTATGTACTGAGAGATAATTTAGAAAAAGCCATAAAGCAATTTAAAGATGCTCCTAAAATGATGAAAGCATTTGAACATTGGTTTGGCAAATATCCTTTTTATGAAGATGGTTTTAAACTAGTAGAAGTTCCTTATTTAGGAATGGAACATCAAAGCTCTGTTACTTATGGAAATCAATATAAAAATGGATATTTAGGCAGAGATTTATCTGGAACTGGCTGGGGATTAAAATTTGACTTTATTATTATTCACGAAGCAGGTCATGAATGGTTTGCCAACAATATTACTAATGTAGACATTGCTGATATGTGGATTCATGAGAGTTTTACTGCCTATTCTGAAAACTTATTTTTAGATTATTACTATGGTAAAAAAGCTTCTGCTGAATATGTTATTGGAACACGAAGTGCTATTCAAAATGACAAACCAATTATTGGTCATTATGACGTTAATAACGAAGGTTCTGGAGACATGTATTATAAGGGAGCAAATATGTTACATACCATTCGTCAATTAGTAAATAATGATGAAAAATGGCGTCAAATTTTACGTGGTTTAAACACTAATTTTTACCATAAAACAGTGACTACTCAAGAAATTGAAAAGTATATGATTGAAAAATCAGGTATTGACTTAAGTAAAGTATTCGATCAATATTTACGTACAGTGAAGATTCCTGAACTAGAGCATACAATTGAAAATAACACCTTAAAATATCGTTGGAATAATGTTGTAAAAGGTTTTAGTATGCCTATAAAGGTAACTATTGATGGAAAAGTTGAATTACTAAATCCTACTGAAAATTGGCAAACAAAAACTATTAAAGGAAACTCTATTGAAGTTGACCAGAATTATTATGTTAACTCTAAATCCGTTTAAAAACTTCATTCTATCATTTTTATGATTAAACGGTTACTAAAAAGTTTTACTCTTTACCCAAAAAGACTGTTCTTAATTGATGGATTAGGAGCAGTTTTATCTGCTTTTTTATTAGGTGTTGTATTAGTAAAGTTTGAAAGCACCATAGGGATTCCTCCTTCTACCCTTTATTTTCTTGCTGTTTTTCCTTTACTCTTTGCTATCTATGATTTTTACTGTTATCGAAAAAGGCACAATAATCTAAAACCTTTTTTAACAGGAATTGCAGTTATAAACCTAGTATATTGTTGTTTTTCTATTGGAGTTGCTTTCTATCATTTAAAAACTATCACTAATTTAGGATGGGCTTATATACTCTTTGAAATTTTAATTATTATCATTTTATCAAATTTTGAACTCACTGTAGCGAAACAGCTTACTAAAAAATAGACATAAAAAAACTCGAACCATTTAAGGTTCGAGTTTTTATAATTACTAAATTACCTTAGTAATCTAATCTTTTTAAGTAGTCTAGTTTTTCTTGCCAAAGGTCTAATTGGTCTTTAAAGTCTTGAATTCCTTTACGTACATTTTGCACTAAAGGATTATCTTCTGTCGCATTTGAAATAAAACTTAAGTTATTTTCTAACTGTTGCATTTCTCGTACAGTTTCATCTATTTTCTTTCTAATAAAGAACTGTTCACTATCTAACTTTCTGTAGTCTTCTTGTGCTAAATAAGTATCTACAACACCTTTAAACTTCATCATTTCAATATCAATCCTACCCATATCTAGTTTATCTAGATGCGCATCCATTGCCTTATTGAATTTTTCGTCTAAGTAACGTGCATTCCTTGGCAATGCTCCTAGCGCTCTCCAGTCAGCTAGTGTTTTTTCTACATCTTCTTCTGTAGAAATCTCAGCAGTTTTAATTTGTTCTATAAACTCTTTTTTAGCTTCTACTACTGCTAATTGCTCTTTATTTTCCTCATTTTTACGAGCATGTAACCTATCAAAGTAGTGGTTACAAGCATTTTTAAATCGTTTCCAAATATCATCAGAGAATTTTCTAGGTACGTGTCCTATTTTTTTCCAATCTGCTTGAATACGTTTCATGGTATTGGTAGTTTCACTCCAATCTTCACTATCCTTTAAACTTTCTGCAAGCTCTACCAATTCCATTTTCTTTCTTAAGTTCTCATTTTGTGCACTTTTTTCATGCTTGTAAAAGGCATTTTTTGCTGAGTTAAACTTTTTGGTAGCTGCTTTAAATTCTTGCCAAACAGCTTCACTTTTACTGTAAGGTAACTTTCCTATGTCAAAGTATTTTTTACGTAGTTTTTCTATTTCTACAATACTTTTTTGCCAGTCGTTGTGTGTTTTATTGTTTGATGTATCGTATGCATTTATTTCTGCAGCAACTGCCAATTTTGTATCAATCATTTCTTGATACTTTGATTTTAACTCTCTAAAGTACTGATGACGTTTATCGTGTATTTTTTTTGTAGCTTCACTAAACTTACCCCAAACCTCTTCTCTATTCTCTTTAGCTACAGGCCCTACTTCTTCCTTCCATAAACGATGTAATTCTTGTAATTCTTTAAAAGCTACATTTACATCTTCAATATCATTTAAGGCCTCTGCTCTTTCAATTAATCGTAACTTTTCTTCTAAATTATGTTTAAAATCAAGCTCTCTAAAATCTTTATTTAGGTGTAATAAATCATAAAAACGCTCTACGTGATGATGATAGGTTCTCCAAGTATCATTATACTTTGTTTTAGGAACAGGACCGATACTCTTCCAACGATTTTGAATTTCTTGAAAATCATTGTACATCGTTTTAGGGTCAGCGTTTTCGATTAAATTCTTTAACTCTTCTATTAAATTATTTCTTCTTTCTAAATTCTCTTTTAGTTGTTTTTCTAATTGAGAATAATACGTATCTCTTTTGGTTTTATATTCACCAAGTAATTTGTTATACTCTGTTTTTACAGGACTAGAAAACTGAAAATCAATAGAATTACCACCATCTGCTAAAAAAGCTTCTTTTTTCTTAGCAAGTAAAGCCCCAAACTTTGAATTAAACGCTGTTTTTAAGGCATCTACATTTGATTTTAATTGTTGAACTGGATGGTTTTTTAGCAACTTTTTTAATTCATCAACCAATTTCTCCAATTCCATCGAAGCATAATCAAGCATTGGAATTTCGTGCTTTTCATCTGCTTTTTCAGATTCATTAGCCACTTCATTTTCTACTTCATTAACTGCACTTTCAGTTTCCTTACTTGCGTCGTTTTGTGCTTCTGTAATTGGGTTTTCCACTTTTTCTTCGTTGTTTTCTAACATATCTACAATGTTTAAGTTCCTTGATTTAGATTATAAAGATACGGATTCTAATATAATAGCAAATTTTATTTTCATTTTTAAGGAATTAGTCTTCATTCCATATTTTCCAAGCTTTTTCAGCTTGAAGCTCTAACATTTCTAATCCGTTTTTTATGACTGCTCCTTTATTTTTTCCTTTTTTTAAAAAAGTGGTTTCTTCTGGGTTGTATATTAAATCGTATAACAAATGTTTATCTGAAATATATTCGTAAGGAATATCAGGACAATTTTCTACATTCGGATGTGTACCTAACGGTGTACAATTTACAATTAGATGATATGAATTCATCATTTCTTCAGTTATATCACTATAAGAAATTTGTTTCTTACCTTCTGGTGTTCTAGAAACTTGCTTGTATTTAATTTCTAAAGTTTCAAGCACAAAGGTAACAGCTTTGGCTGCCCCTCCTGTTCCTAGAATCAATGCTTTTTTATGATTTTTTTTCAGTAAAGGTTTTAGTGATTTTTTAAATCCGTACACATCAGTATTATACCCTTTTAGCCTTCCTTTTTTGGAGATTTTTATAGTATTTACCGCTCCAACCTTCAATGCTTTTTTGTCAATCCTATCTAAAAAATTAAATACTTCAAGCTTATAAGGAATAGTAACATTCATTCCTTTTAACCTCTTTTTATTTTCTTTTATCTTTTGAGGAAGCTCATGTATTGATTGAATATCAAAATTGATGTACTTATGATCTTCTAAGTCTAATTTTTCAAATTTTTCAGTAAAGTATCCACGAGAAAATGAGTAAGAAATATTTCTTCCTACTAAAGCATACAAATGCTTATTTTCTTTTTCTGTCATAAAAATCAATAATTAAGATTAATGAGATCCCAATAATAATGAATCCTATTGAAACCCATGTTTCTTGATTGTTAAAATTAGGAATAAATCTTTGGTAGTTTTCGATGATCTTATTCCCGTTCTGATCTAACAAAAAAGAAGTTCCACCAGTTTTATATATTGTTTTTTTCCAAGGCCAAACAACCCCTAGAGATCCTGTGATAAACCCTATAATAATTGCTGTTACAACCTGATGCCATCTTTTTAACACATACCCTAACACATGTGAAATAGAAACCAATCCGAATGCTGAACCTGCTGTAAAAACTGCTATTATTTTTAAGTACCTTACTTTAACCTCGTCTTGTAACACCTCAAAATTACCCGAAACTAAGTTCGTAATTACGTTTCCTAAAACATTTACACTATCAACTAGTAACAACACATAGTTTCCTAACAATATCAAAATAAAAGATCCTGACAAGCCTGGTAATGTCATTCCTGATACACCTATAATCCCGCACACAAACACAAACCATAAGTTATCATTCTCTGTTGCTGGTGTCATAAAACTAATAGAAGCACCTACTAAAGCTCCAAGAACTAACCCTAAAACAGTTTTAGGTTTCCAATCACCAAAGTCTTTTGAAATATAATAAATAGAACCTATAATCATTCCGAAAAACCATGACCAAACATATAACTCGTAATTTTTCAGAAAATAATCTAACACCAAAGAAACGCTAAAGTAACTAAACATACTCCCCGCCATTACCCACACTAAAAACTGTAAATTGGTATAATTCGAAAAGCTTTTAAACCTACCATTAAAAAGCAGTTTAAAAGCCTTACCATTTATTCTCTGAAACGTATAAATAAGCTCTTCATAAAACCCCATAACAAAGGCTACCATACCACCTGAAACCCCAGGTACTTTATTAGCACCTCCCATGATTAGGCCTTTTAAAAAAAGATAGATTTTTTGTGGTAGCGTGCGCTCTCTATACATATTATCTGATTAGAACGCTAAGGTACTTATTTTCTATTGCTTTTTTACCGCTAATTTTTCCAACATTAAAATTAGTCCAAACCCTAAGAAAGCTAACAATACTGAATACATTAACTGAGGATTTCCGTCATAAGAAAAAGGTGATATTGACAATTCATTAAACGGAACTTGTTCACCGTGCGAATTGGTACGATAGGTCAATACTTTTTTCCATGGCCAAATTTTATTTAATGAACCAACGATAAAGCCTGTTAACACGACCAACGTATAGTTTTTATAATTAGCAAACAAATATTTTAAAACTCTTGAAAAAGATAACAATCCAATAATTGCTCCAACCCCTACAACTGCTATCGTTGTTAAATCACGATTGTTTACTGCTGCTAAAACAGGTTTATACGCTCCTAAAAGCACCAATATAAAGGATCCTGAAATACCTGGTAAAATCATCGCACAAATTGCAATTGCCCCTGCTAAGAACATAAACGACATAGAAGAGTGTTCAGAAACTAACGGATTTAAAGTAGTGATGTAATATGCCACAACTGCTCCTAAAATTAGTAAAAATCCTGATAAAACGTTCCATTGTGTTACTTGTTTTGCAATATAAATAACACTTGCTAATACTAACCCGAAGAAAAAAGACCACACTAAGATTGGATGATTCGTTAACAACCAAGATATTATTTTCGCTAACGAAACTATACTTATAAAAACCCCTATTAAAAGAGAAGCTAGAAAATTACCATTAGCTTGTTTCCATGCTGCTTTTATACCTTTCTCTTTTAGAGTTTTTAATAATTTTAGATTAATGTTACTAATAGACCCTAATAATTCTTCATAAATCCCTGAAATGAATGCGATTGTACCTCCAGAAACTCCAGGAACAACATCAGCAGCTCCCATAGCCATTCCTTTCAACATGATTACCATGTAATCCTTAACTGTTCTACTCATAAAATTGTTTGGTTATTTTTCTTTTTTAGACTTGAAGTTGATCAGTCCTTTTTTCTTTTTTGGTTGAATACTATCTTTTAGAGTGTCTCTTTTTTCCTTCTTTTTATTCAGCCCTAGTTTTCTTCCTAAGTGACGCAAGTTATTAAAATTAACCTGATAAGAAATACCTACCCCTTGCGTATATCCTTCCTCTTCGGTAGAATATTGCACTTCATTTTGACGATTAAAAACCGTACCTCTTAAGTTTCCTTCTTCATTTAACAACACCTCTACTTTTACCTCACCCACAACGCTTGTTTGTGTATTTGTTCCTACTGGTACACCAACCTTACCATTTACTAATACCCCCTCGCTTAACTGAGTAGAAACAGAAATATCTACTTGGTCATCTGAATTAAGATTATCTACCTCACTTCTATCTCCTTGTGTATATCCTACTCCTAACTGAAACTTATTTTCATCACTATTTAACATATTTGTTAATATACTTGAAGCTATTCCTGATGCTGTTCCTGCTATTCCTGCACTTGCACTATTTCCAATTGCATCCGCATTATAGAACGTTCCAAAAGCTAACAAGAATGAAAAATGCTGCATTTTAGTGTTCAAGTCATTTTCATTTAAAATAAATTCTAACTCTGAAGTTACCGTTGAATTCGCATTAGGTATTTTAATATCGAACTCTTGTGTTGAGCTAAATAAACCTCCTGTAATTTTTGTGTATAAATCGATAGGTATTTTACGGTTAGAATTGATATTATCTAACAACTGTGCTGGATTCGCCTTAGTCCTATAAACTGCTGTAATATCTAACTCTGCATCGTAAGGATCTCCATTCCATGAGATAGTTCCTCCTTTTTCTACAATAAACGGTTTGGTAATTCCTGCATATTTAAAGTTATAAAAACCATTATCTACCGTAAAATCTCCAAACATATTAAACTTCCCTCGGGTGTCTATATCTATAAATAAATTTCCTTCTCCACTACCTTTCAGCTCACTTCCAGAAACCTTATCTATAACTACCTGCGCAACAGCATCTTTAGTTACAACTAAGTTTAAATTTAAATCTAAACCTTTAATATCTTTAACTACTCTACCCTTAGTTTCTTCCTCATCTTCACCTGTTTTAAATCGAATTAATTTATAACTATCTATTGTTTTAACATCACTTAAAGGGATTACAAACAAAGTTCCTTTGTTTGTTCTACCATTTACATCAATATTCAAATTACTTGTAAGTCCTCTAATTTTAGCCTCTCCATCTAAAAAACCTGTTCCATAATATTGAGACTCTTCTTTTTCTTGTGTGTCTAATACTAATAAATTTCTTGTATTAATATCAAAGTTCAAAAACCAATCTTTAAAGTTTTGATGCGCTATACTTCCTGATAAATCTCCTTGCGTTAAGTATTTTGTGTCTTCGAGAATAATATCTTTGAAGATAAATTCTTGTGCATCTAACTCAACATATGAATTCCCTTTTAAATCAAAATCTACATTTAAATAAGGGAATGCCAATCCTGCGTTTTCAAAATTAAGCTCTCCTTGTAAATCTGGACTCCCTAAATAACCTCTTGCTGTAAAATCTCCTGTTACTTTTCCTCTTAGCTTAGATAAAACGTCTTCTCCCAAAGGACTAAAAGCTGCTATATCATATTCTTTCAGGTATACTTCTAAGTCTATTATAGGTCTTTTTTTAGAAAAATCCACTCTACCTGTTGCTGAAATACTTTTAGCACTTTCATTTTCTAAAGCAAGATCAACATTATATTTTTCATAAGAGTTGTCTCCTGTAACATTTAAAGCCAAGTTTCCTTGAGGATAATCATTAATAAGAAAATCTTCTATATATAGATTTCCTTTGGGAGCTACTTTTCCTTGCTCTTGTTTATATTCCAGTTTTCCGTTTAATTTCCCGTTTAATTTTAAACTATCTACAGGAGGTAAAAAGCTGGCTAATTTTACTTTATTAAAGTTAGCATGTATGTTTTTATAAGTACTATCTTTTACAACTCCCTTAAAACCTATTTGTTGTTCTCCTGATTTAAACACGAATGGACTAATAGTAAAATCGTCTTTTTTCAGGTCAAAAACTACTTTATTATTTTTATCATCATTGGGGTTCACAACCCAATCAAACCCTCTGTAGTATAAGGTTGATTTTTGAATTCCTACAACCGATTTTTGAAGCTCATCAATCGTATAAAAGAAATCTAAATTAAAACTCTCAGCATAATCTTTACCACCTTTAAAAACCGACTTAAAAAACAGCGTATCATTTTGAGTACGGTTTAATAGGTTTAATTTTTCTATGTTATAATACTTCGTATTAACCTTATTGGCTGTTAGGTGTGTATTATATAATGGGTTTTTATTGTCTAATCTTAAAACAACTCCTTCAATTATATTCTTATAAACATTTATTTCAGGTGACTCAAAAGTAAGTTTTAAGGAGTTTTTATCAGAATTGATTCGTCCTTTTAATCGAGTGTTACTACCTATTGAAACACTAGGTAAAAAGATATCAATAATTTGATTGTAAATAGTAAAATCAAAATCTAAAAACTGATTAGGGGCTACTTCGTGCGGACGATAGTTTGTATACACACTACCTAAAGCATTTTGTGTAATTGGTAATAGTTCTTCAAAAGAAAACTTCCCTCTTAATTCTCCTTTTACAATATCTTCAGAATTTACTTCTATTGTTTTAATACTATCTTTTACTGATGAATTTACTTCAAAACTCCTAAAAGGATAGCTCTGTTTTTGATTTGTATACACTAAGTTTTTAAACGTTGCCTTACCTACAATATCATCAAAAGTGTTTCCTGAAATATTCAAGTTGATATTTCCTTTTAATACTGCAATACTATCTCTGGTAAATAGATTTGTTTTTTTCAAATCAACTCTATCAACATTTGCTATAAAATCAAACTTATTAATTTCTGATGAAAAATCAGCTAGACCTTCAAACCTCAATTTAAAATTTTCATCTTCAGCATTTAACAACCCATCAAATTTTTTATTTTGAAACTGCCCGTTAACTAGTAAGTTCTTGTATTCATAATCATTAAAAAACAAACTTGTTACTCTTCCTATGATAATAGTGTTTACATTTTCTACATTAAACCCACTTCCGTTTACATCTGCTTTTAATGATACTGTTCCTAGTACAGGGTCGTTTGCAAAAACTCCTAAATCAAAGTTCTTAAACTCAACTTCACCTGTATATTCAGCCTCATCTATATTATCTATATTAGTTAATTGAAGGTCTGAGATAGCAGTTCCTATTTCAGATTTTACTGATAAAGTAGCGTCCATTTGATCAGGTGTTACTTTTACCAAACCATTCATTGTAAAATTACCTAATCGCTGAAACTCTGTTGGTAGTGTTTTACCTAGTAAATTTGGAAGCACATTCCTTAACTGATAATAATTTGCCGTAAGGTTTTCTAAATCTGCATCAAAAACAAAACCTCTATCAGTATTAAAGGAATTAACAAATCCCATATCGCCAATAATTCGCATCCCTCCTTTAGAGTGAATTCGAACATTATTTGCACTGAAATTATTAAGAACACCATTAATCCCTCCACTTACATACAAGAAATCATTTCCTCCTATTTCATTATAAAGCTTATTCAAATCTTTAACTGAGACCGTACTTTCTTGAAACTTCGCTTTAATTTTCACCTTATCATTAAAATTCACAAAGTCTTTTCTGTCATAAGTGAATTTTATACCTGCTTGTAGCTTAGTGTTATTATCTGTTTCAAATACTGTTTCAGCAAAATCCATAGATGATTTTGTATATGTAAAATTCGTTGATAAATTAGATACATTTATCCCTCTATTCTCGGTAAAATATAAGTTTTTAATTTTTGCAGAAACATCGGGCCCTACAATAGAAAAATCTAGTAACTCTCCTCCTCCATCATACGCTGCAAATTGAAGTAATTCGTTTTTATTCTCATCCATCAGTTTAAAAGTCAGGTCTTCTAACTCGATTTTTTCACTTTTAAGAATAAAAGGAGCTGCTAAACTATCTCTAGGCTTACCATCTTCGAAACTGTCTACAAAAATAGACATGTTATCATTTTTCTCACCCTTATAGGTTTTCATATAAAAATGAACCCCCGTTAAAGACGCCTCTCCTAAATCTACTTTATTTTCTAATACCCGTTTAACATTTGATAAGGAAGTGCTTAGTTTATTAACAAAAATAAGGGTATCTTTATGATGATCTCTAATTTCAATTTCTTTTAGTTGAACCTTGCCTAACCAAGATAAATCTATTCGTTTTACAACAATATTTGTATTAAACTCTTTATTTACCCAGTTTGTAGCTTGCTTTGCTATCTTGCTTTGAACAAAAGGAAGTGATAATAAAATGAAAAGCAAGAGTAGAAAAAGCAACGTGTACTTTAATATTCTACCTATTATGTTACCTACTCTTTTAATGATTTCCCCTTTTTATAATCTTAATAAACAAAAGTAATCAGCAAACTGCAAAAATGCTGCCTTATTTTAAAGAAATATTGATTTTAACGAAAATCTAACGTAATATCAATATTTTTGTAGTCTAAATCCAAAATGATTTGAGTAACAAAACTGTTTATATTTTAGGAATTGAAAGCTCTTGTGACGACACAAGTGCCTCAGTAATTTGCAACGGAAAAGTACTAAGTAATGTTGTTGCTAACCAAGAAGTACATGCTAAATACGGCGGTGTGGTTCCTGAATTAGCTTCAAGAGCACATCAACAAAACATCGTTCCTGTGGTTCAACAAGCTATCGAGCAAGCAGGTATTACAAAGCATGACTTAAATGCTATTGCCTTTACTCGTGGACCTGGGCTCATGGGTTCTTTACTTGTTGGAACTTCTTTTGCTAAGTCTCTAGCCCTAGGACTAAACATTCCTTTAATAGATGTAAACCATATGCAAGCGCATATTTTGGCACATTTTATTGAAGAAGAAGGCAGTGAGATTCCTCCCTTCCCTTTTGTTTGCTTAACCATTAGTGGTGGTCACACTCAAATCGTAAAAATCACCAATCATTTTGAAATGGAAATTTTAGGAGAAACGATTGATGATGCTGTCGGAGAAGCTTTTGACAAATCAGCTAAAATATTAGGTTTACCTTACCCTGGCGGACCTTTAATTGATAAGTATGCACAATTAGGAAACCCAAAAGCTTTCAAGTTTACCAAACCAAAAGTTGGCGATTTAGAATTTAGTTTTAGCGGTTTAAAAACAGGGATCTTATATTTTGTTCAAAAAAGCACAAAAGAAAATCCTAATTTCATTAAAGAGAACTTACACGATATCTGTGCCTCCATTCAATATACTATTATTGAAATTTTAATGGATAAACTAAAAAACACTGTAAAACAAACAAATATAAAACACATAGCAATAGCTGGGGGAGTTTCTGCTAATTCTGAAATTAGAAAACGATTAACCACAGCCCAAAAACATTGGGGGTGGACAACCTACATTCCTAAATTTGAGTATACCACAGATAATGCAGCTATGATTGCTATTGCTGGATATTTAAAATACTTAAACAACGATTATTCTGATATTTCCGTAACCGCTAAAGCGCGTTTAAAAGTTACTGAGTAACCCTCTTTTACCTTTACCCTATGAAATGGATTTTAACTTTATTGCTACTTACTACTTTAAGCATTCAATCACAAAACCTACCTAAAGGTTTTTCATATATTAATGATGTTTCTCCCACAATACAAGCCGAATTAAGGTATTGTTATAACAACAACTTTATGGGAGTTCCAGTTAATGGATACGAAGAAAATATATTGATTGCTACAACCCCTACTGCTGAAGCCTTGAAAAAAGTTCAAGAAGAGTTAGCTTTACAAAAATTAGGATTAAAAATTTACGATGCATATCGCCCACAAACAGCGGTAAATCATTTTGTAAAATGGGCCCGAGTAGTTAATGACACTTTAATGAAGCAACAATACTACCCAAAAATAAACAAACGTCACCTGTTTAAAAAAGGATATATTTCTTCTAAATCTGGTCATTCTAGAGGTAGTACTGTTGATCTTACCATCATCAATTTAGAAACTGGAGAAGAATTAGACATGGGAAGTCCGTATGATTTCTTTGGCATGTCATCTCACATTACATACGAAAATATTTCTGAGCAACAAAAAAAGAACAGACAGCTACTGCAAAAAGTTATGAATAAACACGGGTTCAGATCTTACAGTAAAGAATGGTGGCATTTTACTCTTAGAGGAGAACCTTTTCCTAAAACTTTTTTTGATTTCCCTGTAAAATAACTAGTTTTAACTCTTTATTAAAAAACCTTTTAAAAATCGGCATTATATTTGTTTAGTTTTTTTACAATGATGAAAATAACACCAACATTCGCTATCTTTTTTTTATGTAGTCTAACATCTAATATTTTTGCTCAGATGGATGGTACAATTGGCGGTAAAGAAAAGGGTAATACTTCCTTCGGAATTATTACTACACCTACAAAAGAAGTAACTAAACCTAAAAGCTTAGATTTCAATAGTAATAATGGTTTTAAAACTGCACATAACGACCTACAAAAAGAACTTGAAAAACAACGAGCTAAAAGTGAGTTTGAAAATAAAGGAATTTTAACAAAAGCTAAAATTGCCGAAGAGCGACACCTAAAAGCTTTTAAACAAGTAAACGGCATGTATCAATACCCTGTTATTGATCAAGATTTAGGAAGCTTTCGCACAAAAGGTGGTAGTCTAAACATTATTTGTAGAGATTATCAATATCCGGACGGAGACAGGGTAACTATCTATATAAATGAAGTCCCTGTTGTAAGCAACCTAACCCTTAAACAACGTTATCAATCTTTCAACCTTCCTTTAGATGAAGGTATTAACACCATAAAAATTGTTGCCCTAAACCAAGGAACTTCAGGGCCTAATACTGCTGCTTTTAAAATTTACAATGATGCAGGCATGTTAATTTCATCAAATGAATGGAACTTAGCTACAGGAGCAAAAGCTACAATCATTGTTGCAAAAGAGAAATAAATCGTAAAAGTTCTAAAAAAACTTATCATAACTTTTATGAATAACCCTTTTTAAAATTACTAAAAACTACTTACTTTTGTAGCTACGTTTTGTAACAAACAAACTTTAAAATAAACAACTAAGTATATAATGAAGAAAATCACCAAAGAAACCTATATCAACTGGTATAGAGATATGCTATTTTGGAGAAAGTTTGAAGATAAACTAGCAGCAGTTTATATTCAACAAAAAGTAAGAGGTTTTTTACACTTATATAACGGTCAAGAGGCTGTTTTAGCGGGGTCATTACACGCAATGGATTTGACTAAAGATAAAATGATTACTGCATACCGTAACCACGTACAACCTATTGGTATGGGTGAAGACCCAAAGCGCGTTATGGCAGAATTATATGGTAAAGCTACTGGTACTTCTCATGGTATGGGTGGTTCAATGCATATTTTCTCGAAAGAATACCGTTTTTATGGTGGTCACGGAATTGTAGGTGGACAAATTCCTTTAGGTGCTGGTATTGCTTTTGGAGACAAATACAAAGGTAGCGATGCTGTTACTTTATGTTATTTTGGTGATGGAGCTGCGCGTCAAGGTTCTTTACATGAAACTTTTAACATGGCAATGAACTGGAAGTTACCTGTAATATTTATTGTTGAAAACAATGGATATGCTATGGGAACTTCTGTTGAAAGAACTGCAAACCACACAGATATATGGAAATTAGGTTTAGGATATGAAATGCCTTGTGGCCCTGTTGATGGAATGAATCCTATCAAAGTTGCTGAAGCTGTAGACGAAGCTATTCAAAGAGCTCGTCGTGGTGACGGACCTACTTTCTTAGAAATGAAAACATATCGTTATAGAGGTCACTCTATGTCAGATGCTCAACATTATCGTACCAAAGAAGAAGTTGAAGAGTACAAAAAAATAGATCCTATTACTCAAGTTTTAGATGTCATCAAAGAAAAAGAGTACGCTACAGAAGATGAGATCAAAGCAATTGATAAAGAAGTAAAAGATATGGTTAAGGAATGTGAAAAATTCGCAGAAGATTCTCCATATCCAGAGCTTAATCAATTATATGATATGGTATACGAACAAGAAGATTACCCATTTATAAAATCTAAGTAAACTATGGCTACAATTATAAACATGCCTCGCTTAAGCGATACGATGGAAGAAGGAGTGGTAGCTTCTTGGTTAAAAAAAGTAGGTGATAAAGTTGAAGAAGGTGATATTTTAGCTGAAATCGAAACCGATAAAGCTACAATGGAATTCGAATCTTTCCACGAAGGAACTTTATTACATATCGGAGTTGAAGAAGGTGAAACAGCTCCTGTAGATAGCCTATTAGCTATTATTGGTGAAGAAGGAGAAGATTTTTCAACATTATTAAATGGAAACACTTCCGCTCCTGCTGAAACAAAATCAGAAGAACCTAAAACTGAAGAGCCTAAAGCAACATCTACAAATACTGCTATTCCTGAAGGAGTAAAAGTGGTAACTATGCCTCGTTTAAGTGATACAATGACTGAAGGTACCGTTGCTTCCTGGCTAAAAAAAGTAGGTGATAAAGTTGAAGAAGGTGATATTTTAGCTGAAATTGAAACTGATAAAGCTACAATGGAGTTCGAATCTTTCAACGAAGGTACTTTATTACATATTGGAGTTCAAGAAGGTGAAAGTGCTCCTGTAGATAGCTTATTAGCTATTATTGGTGAAGCTGGAACAGATGTTTCATCATTAG
>Ga0193951_1000534_pt1 | contig 17119 bp, 15 predicted proteins | sample BB_2_MG_FD_140370 | JGI IMG/M metagenome (GOLD analysis project Ga0193951, IMG submission 140370) | Microbial mat bacterial communities from the Broadkill River, Lewes, Delaware, United States - BB_2_MG | ecosystem: Environmental > Aquatic > Freshwater > River > Microbial mats | place: USA... | reverse complement strand
GTAGTAAAGCCAATGCGTTTAAAAGCTTTTGAAAAGGTATCTCTGGCCAACAAGGAGAAGGTCGATGATCAATTGGTACTGCGCTCTGCTGTAAACAAGGATAAAGAGCAAGAATCTTTGATGGTAGATTATGGCACTTTACGTGGTGAGCCGCTTAATAGCTCCAGCGGTTTTGTATCGTCGGAAGAACTTAATCAAATTCCGATCAAAGCGATGAAAAAGGCTAAGAGTAATGCAAAACCTGTTGAGCCAATACAAGAATCTCTTATGGCCAATGCCATTACGGAAGAACAGGTAGAAGAGCCGCATGAACACCATGTTTTTGATGTAGTGACAAGTGAGAATACAAAAGATACAACAATTGCAGTGCCTCACGAGCAATATTATTCCTTAAGTGAAGTGGTGACAGTGGAAGTGAGCGATGACGATAAACGGCGGATTAATGAATTTGTACCGGCAGAGCCTTACGGGGGGCTAGAGGAGTATCAGATAAATATTGAAAAGGCCTTGAGTTATCCGAAAACAGGAAGTGGTAAAAAGGAGCAAGTGGTTGCCTTAGTAACGATTCACACCAATGGAAAGATAAAAGCGATAAAGATAAAAAGAAGCCCATCTGAAGCTTTTTCTGTTGAAGTAATAAAAGCCATAAGGAATGGGGCAAAATGGCGGGCGGCTACTAATAGAGGCTTACCATCAGAAGATAAGGTGAAATTGAAATTTACGTTTGAACCTGAAAAAAGGATAGAATAACGCAAAAAATGAAATATTTCTAATTTTAGAAGCAACCATTTATATTTGTGCTTGTCTTTAAACCAAAACCTAAGATGCGAACCAAACTAACACTAACTTTAATGGCGACCTTGGCGGCACTATGGACCGGGTGCGATCCAACGACTTACATTAATCAAAAGCATAATTTTACGAGTAAATGGCAAGTAAGTAAGGTGGTTGCGCCTTCTTACCCATTTGATAAGGCCAATGCAACAAATACGATTGACCTTTCTTTTCCAAAACAAGGTGAATTCCTACTTCATTTATCGGTGAATTCATGCGGTGGCACCTATGAAGCTAATCCCGAAGGTTACATTAGTTTTACGCGTACTTCCTGTACCGAACAGTGTTGTGATTCGGAGTGGGAGTATTACATCTTGACACTTATCAGAAAAGCTTCACGGTATGACGGAGGCGAAGATGGCCAGCCATTATACCTATACATGGATAAGAAAAACTACATCGTACTTGAGCAAGCCAATTAGTATACTTACACCCTTATAATGCTTGGATAATGGTTTTTACACTCATCCTTGTTTTGTAATCTTTATCAAAATGCCGGCTAATAACAAGGCCATTTTCTGAGATGATAAAAGTAGCTGGTACAGGTAAAGCACGGTCTTCATTTCCACTGGCTTCATTAATGTTAATACCATATGTTTTGTACATCAGATGTTTACTCTTACTCAAGGTGAAGGTAACATCATACGCATCCATTATCGCGTGCTGGCTATCGTGTATGACAGAAAAGGAAGCACCACTCTTCTTAAGAGTTTTTTCAATGGCATCGCCTTTTTCTGGAGTAATAGCAATTACAGTTGCACCCTTTTGGGTAATAAGGTGGAGTGAATCTTGCAGTGCTGACATATGACGGTTGCAATAAGGACACCATTCGCCCCTGTAGAAGAGTAACACCACTTTCCCTTTTTTGAGTTCTTCTTTTAATGAAACCGTTTCATTAAATTGATTTTGGGCTTCGAAAAGAGGGGCTTTAGTATTTGTGTGAATGCCTTGTTGTGCTGAAATAAATTGGGCCAAACTCAAGAAAAGAGTTACGATGACCAGTTTTTTTGTCGTTTTCATAAAGTCTTCTTTTTAATTCGTTTATACCGTTAGTCGTACTCATGCTGTAATCCTTACATTATTTTTTTATACGTGTAAAGATTCGTATGAATGTCATATAAAAGCACTGTCATAATGCAGTTTTGATTAAGTTTGTATTTAAGAAAGTAGGAGTAATAGTCGACAGGACTGTTTTGTCATTCACTACCACTACGTAGGGTGATTCAATTGTTTTGGGCGAATGATAATAGTAAATAACTGTAAAATATAAAAACATGAGAAAGTCAATATTAGTATTGATGCTTACCGTATTAGTAGCATCTGTTTCGGCGCAAGATCGCATAGCGGTAGGTTTAAAAACGGGGTTTAACTCTACAAAAATTAAGCTGAGTGATATACCTGATGGGGAAACCATAAAAAATGAAGCCAACAGTGGCTTTTTATTTGGAGCTTATGGACGCTTGCGTTTATTTGGTAACCTTACTTTTCAGCCTGAATTGTATTACGCCAAGAAACAAAGTGAATTTAGTTCAGTGGTAATTGAAGGACAGAGTCCAACATCTTATGATGTAACCTACCACACTTGGGATGTGCCTTTGCTGGTAAATGTGCGCTTGCTCGACTTAAAAGTAGCCAGTGTATATGGCCTTGCTGGCCCAGTGGCTTCTTTTAATGCCAACACCAAGACCGATTTACCAAATTATGATGATGTTGACACGGCTAACTGGACTTTTCAAGCTGGTGCCGGCGTTGAGTTTTGGCGATTAACGGCTGATGTGCGTTACGAGTGGGGAATGAAAGACATCTCAAAGGCTGCTATCGGTCAAAAGACCGATGTACTTACTTTTGCAGTAGGTTATAAGCTATTTGGCATATAACACAAGATATACCTAAATCTATGAAGTCGGTTTCCGTAAGGGCCGGCTTTTTTTATGTCCAAGCTCTCGGTTTATAAGCTTAATCAGTGTGTGGCATGAAGCATTAAGTGTACGAATGAACATACGCATTACAAACTATGCTTAGCTTAAAGTGATAACTTAACACAGAGCTCATCGTGGTAAAAAGAAAGCCCATTCATTAGATTCTGAATGGGCTTTTTTTTGTGTTTAATATTTTTATCTCAGCTTAGAGCTGATGATGTTGAAGAATTCTTCACGAGTAGCCATGTTTTTCTGAAAAGCACCTGTAAAATCAGAAGTTGTGGTTACAGAGTGTTGCTTTTGTACACCGCGCATTTGCATACACATGTGTTGTGCTTCAATTACAACAGCTACACCTAATGGATTAAGCGTTTCTTGAATGCATTCTTTAACCTGGGTTGTTAGTCGCTCTTGTACTTGCAAGCGACGGGCAAAAGCTTCAACAACACGTGCTATTTTGCTTAAACCAGTGATGTGATGGCGTGGAATATAAGCAACATGAGCTTTCCCAAAGAAGGGTAACATGTGGTGCTCACACATCGAATACAATTCAATGTCTTTGACAACCACCATTTGCTGGTAGTCTTCTCTGAACATGGCCGACTTAATAATTTCTTCCGGGTCCATGTGGTACCCTTGTGTCAGAAATTGCATGGCCTTTGCCACGCGTAATGGTGTTTTCTCCAGCCCCTCTCTCGAAGTGTCTTCACCTAGCGCATCAAGTATTTTATGGTAATGATTTGATAGTTCTTCGGTAGTATTATCGTCGTATGATTCTACTTTAGAATAGCCTTTTTTTCCGTTTAAAGTAAATTCCATTGTGATGTGTTTGATAGACCAATCTTATGCAAGATGCAAAAGTGATTATTTTCTTTTAATATTCAACTGATATTTATCTGATTTTAACCTTATTTATTTTACGTGTGATTTAGGGTACTGGCCCTCCTTTTTTGATGCGTTCTTCATAAATTCGAAGGATAAGGTCGAGTTCATTTCTATTAAGTGGATGCGCTGTAAGCTCCATCACTTTATGCTTGTTTTTGGGTAAGAACAAGCGCATTTGTGCCGTATTTTCAGAGCTTATGCCAAGTGTTCTATCCGGGGGAATTTGTGTTTTGTATACCGTTCCCCAAGTTTGCTCTTGCAGTACCATACGTTGGTTCATTTCAGCATCCATTTTAAGAGGTGTCTGGTTAAGGGCTTGGTGAGTCGATGACCTAATGTTATTAGTCGCATATGCTGCATCTGGAGTAATTGTTAGCGGCATAGTTTTAGCTTGTAACGATAGGTTTTCATAGCGTGGCATCACAATAACTTCACTAATTTGAAAGGTATCTCGTGTTAAAAAAACACCAAGCATATAGTTGCGATGTTGTACCGAATCATTAATCTGAATGTAAGTATCCTTAAAACCAAGGTGTGAAAAACGGACCACTTCACCTTCTTTGGCCCAAAATGAAAATTGGCCCTTCTCATCGGAAGTATAGGTTTCTGAATCTAGTTTGAAGCGAGAATAAGGTAAAGTGTTTAAACTATCTTGTTCTAATACTATACCTGTAATACGCAATGAGTCGTTAGGCTCCACTTGAGCATATGAAAATGTTGTAATAGTAAAAATGGCCAAAAAGCTTATGTAATAATATTTCATGGGCAATAGTTTATAGAATTTGGGTAAATCCACTCATATATATTAACAAATTAAAGCGCTTTTTGGTTGGGCGAAATTCAATAATTAAAATGCCCAATACAATTTGTAATGGGCACTCTAATAAAGATAGCTGTTATATTATAATGTCTTTTAATAGCCTTTTCGGGACATGGTGTTTTTGTTGAATATCACGCCAATATTTGATATTACCCTCTTTTACTTCTTCTAATTCAATTTCTTCTTTTGGTTTTCCAAGTGCAATAATATGGACAATCTTAAGGTGATCAGCAATCTTAAGCTCACGATGTAATTGCAAACGATTGAGCGATCCAATGATACAGCCTCCCAATTCTTTTTCGACAGCGCCTAATAGTATGCTTTGTGATGCTATACCATCGTCGCAGAAATAGTTGGAAGAAATGTTTGTATCGTTTAATAGAATAATGTATGCTGAAGGTTGTTCGCCTTTTTCTGGTCCAGCCCAGTCTTTAAGATAGCCTGCCCACGATAGATGTGGAAAAATTTTGTTGTTAATTTCAGGTGTATTGGCAAGAAAGTATTTTAAAGGCTGAGCATTACGTGCAGAGGGCGAGAGGCGAGCTAGATCAACCAATTCATGTAATGTTTCAGTTGAAACGACTTGATCTTGATAAAAGCGTCGATAGCTGCGGTTTTTAAGAATTAAATTTTTCAGCATAAAAAATAGTTTTTAGTTATTGTTATAAGGGTATAAAAAGAGAGAGTTAATATACAAAAAATGTCATCAACTCTCTCAAAATCTTATTTATGCTTTTCTAGTACCTTTCAGATATCACTTTCCAATCTAGGATACTAAAGAATTCTTCAACGTACTTCGGACGTAAATTCTGCTTGTCTAAATAATAAGCGTGTTCCCAAACATCACAAGTTAATATTGGCGTTAGGCCATCGCGAAGCGGGTTGCCCGCGTTGCTCTCCTTTACAATAGCTAAAGAACCATCAGCCTTTTTTACTAACCAAGCCCAACCCGAACCAAATAGGGTTGCTGCTGCTGCCGAAAATTCTTCTTTAAATTTATCGAAAGAACCAAATGAAGCGTTAATGGCCTCGGCCAATGCACCAGTTGGTTGGCCACCTCCATTAGGTGAGAATGACTTAAAGTAAAAAGTGTGGTTCCAAACTTGTGCGCCATTGTTAAAAATACCACCTTCTGATTTCTTAACGATTGTTTCCAAATCAGCATTTTCGAATTCTGTACCTTTAACTAGGTTGTTAAGATTATTAACATAGGCTTGATGGTGTTTGCCGTAATGGTAGTCCATGGTCTGTTTAGAAATAACAGGTTCAAGCGCATCTAGCGCGTACGGCAATTTTGGTAATTCAAAGTTCATATTTGTTCGTTTTATGTATTTGTCTTGGGATTAAACAAATTTACCATTTTTATGTTCTCAAAAAACTTAAAAAAAACAAAAAGGGAGACCACGTTTGGACTCCCTTTTTCCCAGACAAAATGAACAAACTAAACTTTATAACGTCGTGATACTTCGTCCCAATTGATAACGTTCCAAAACGCTCCAATATAGTCAGGACGTCTATTCTGATAATTTAAATAATAAGCGTGCTCCCAAACATCCAATCCTAAAATTGGTGTTCCTTTAACATCAGCAACATCCATTAGTGGATTGTCTTGGTTGGCTGTTGAACTTACTGCTAATGAGCCGTCCGCCTTTTTTACTAACCAAGCCCAACCAGACCCAAATCGAGTTGCAGCAGCTTTATTAAATTCTTCCTTAAATGCGTCAAATGAACCAAAGGCTTTATCAATAGCACTAGCTAAATCGCCTGTTGGTTGGCCACCGCCATTAGGCGACATAACTGTCCAAAAAAGGTTGTGGTTAAAAAATCCACCACCATTATTGCGAACAGCAACTGATTGTTTTGAAATGTTAGCAAGAATAGACTCAATGTCTTGACCTGCTAAATCAGTTCCTTCAGTTGCAGCATTAAGGTTGTTCGTGTAAGCAGCATGATGTTTGCTGTGATGTATTTCCATAGTACGAGCATCTATATGTGGTTCTAATGCGTCGTATGAATAGTCTAATTTTGGTAATTCAAAAGCCATAGTATATTTGTTTTTATTTTTTTAATAAAAGAATTACGAATCCAAAAATATTTATAATCTAGAATCAATCCAAATAAAAATGAGACTAATTTGTCTTTTATTTTCAAATTTCATTTAAACATACAGTAAAGTGGCTTAATTAGTGGGTGTTACTGTTGCTGGCTATTTTCATTCTTAAACACTTATCTTTGACGCCTGAAAAAGTCAAGCACATGAATAAAGAAATTCTCCGATTAGCCTTACCTAATATTCTGACCAATTTAACGGTCCCATTGTTAGGTATGGTCGATATGCACTTAATGGGTTATCAAGATTCATCTGTATTTATGGGGGCAGTCGCACTTGGTAGTGTTATTTTTAATTTGGTGTATTGGGGTTTTGGCTTTTTGCGGATGAGCTTAAGTGGTATGGCTGCTCAAGCTTTTGGTCGCCAAAATATAAATGAAATGGCCATGATGCTTTTTCGAGGCATGTTTTTGGCGTTAAGTGCAGGTTTTGTTTTACTTGTTCTGCAAAATGGTGTACTTGGTTTAAGCCTTCATGTTCTTGAAGGAAGCGTAGAGGTCAAAGCGCTGGCTAGTGATTATTTTTCTGTTCGAATTTGGGCAGCACCTCTTGCCATTTCTCTAATGGTGATCAATGGTTGGTTTTTGGGCATGCAAAATTCAATTTATCCAATGGTGGTTTCAATAGCTATAAATATAGTCAACATAGCCTCATCATTCGTATTTGTTAAGGTTTTTAATATGAAAGTGGAAGGTGTGGCTTGGGGATCAGTCGTTGCCAATGGTATTGGTTTTCTTTTTGCCCTTGTATTGTTCCTTAAGCGATACCGGTATATTCTCAAAGAGTTTAATGTAAATGCAGTGCTTGATAAGACAGGCTTATTAAAATTTCTGGATGTAAGCGGAGATATTTTTGTTCGTACACTTTGCATTATTATCGTTTTCACATTTTTCACATCAGAATCTGCAGGGACAAGTGATTTGATTTTAGCGGCTAATAGTGCTTTACTGCAGTTTTTATTTTTGTTTTCTTATTTTCTCGATGGTTTTGCTTATGCGGCCGAGGCCTTGGTTGGAAAGTTTACCGGAGGGCATAATATTAGTCAGGTGAAACGTGCTGTTCGGTATCTTTTTTCTTGGGGGGCTGCATTTGCCATCATTTTTTTAGGCATCTATGCAGGTGCGGGTCACTCTTTGTTGTTAATGTTTACCAATCAACCTGAGGTGATAGGTGTGGCTGTTGAATATTTACCTTGGCTGATTCTACTACCGCTTACGGGCTTTGCTTCTTTTATTTGGGATGGTATTTATATAGGGGCCACTGCATCTAGGCTAATGCGTAATACCATGTTAATGGCAACCGCAGTTTTCTTTATATTGTTCTTCTCTTTAAAGGGCAACATGGGTAACCATGCTTTGTGGATAGCCATGAATTGTTTTATGTTAGGGCGTGGACTTTTACAAACGGTATTTTATCGGAAACTACATGTGTTAAAGAGTTGACTTGTAGTTGTTGTACGTGTGTTTTGCACTGGCTTCATTGAGCTGTAAGCTTAATGAGCCAATGCGAGGTTTGATATGTTGGTTAGCCTTTTACAAAGAGAGATTTAATGATGTCAGTTGCCATCTTTGGGTTCTCTTTTAAGCGTCGTGTACTGTAGCCAAACCAGTCTTTACCATAGGGTATGTATACACGCATTTTAAAGCCTTTTTCTAATATTTCGTGTCGCAAGTGTGGTGTTACTCCATAAAGCATCTGAAATTCAAATTTGTCCTTCGGTATGTTGTGTTTATCAATGATGGCCAAGGCCCCTTCCACCAGTTTTCTATCGTGGGTGGCAATACCCACATACACCTTGTTCTTCATTAAGTATTCAAGATCTTCGAGGTAATGGTCATTGATTGCTTCATATGTTTTATAGGCAATATCTTCTGGCTCAACGTATATGCCTTTACATAATCTATAGTTGATAGGAGTTTCTTCGGTATGTATATCCATTAATGCTTCAAGATCCGATAGGCTTCGCTTGAGATAGGCTTGTATAACCAGCCCCACACTATTCGGAAATTCTGTTTTAAGTTTTCTGAAGAGTTCAATTTCTAAGTCAACACATTTAGAGTCTTCCATGTCTATTCGTACAAAGTTGTTGTGCTCGGCAGCTTTGGCAACAATTTCGCGGATGTATTGATAGCAAGTGTCTTTATTGATTAATAAACCAAAGCTGGTGGGTTTTAATGAGTAGTTTCCATCAACTTTTTTATTTTCGAAGTTCTCAATAATAGAGAGGTATTCATTTTTGTTATCAAGTGCTTGATTCATGTTGGTTATGAACTCGCCTAACAAATCAACGGTAACTTTAATACCTTTCTTATTCAATTGTTCAGAGGCCATTACTGCTTCATCAATGGTCTCTCCAGCGATGTATTTTTTCGAAAATACCCACACAAATTTCTTTGGGAAATACGGCAGAGTTTTAGCAATTAGTTTATTAAGCATTGTAGATTTTGTTTTAGTTATTTTTCACAAAAAATAGCTTCTAACCCGAACATTAGGGTGTTGCACTGCGTAATACAGACAAAAGCCAATAGCAATTATAGATTTCCTAGGAGATACTTCACGAATTCAGTAAGTAAATTTTACAACTCTTTCGGAATAAAAAAATGACTAAACTCACCTTTTTGTTAAATCCTGTACAATCATGATTTAAATCAGTATATTTAAGTATGATTGAATGCCATTTTGTAACAATGTAATTATGTTGTTGTAGATTAGGTAGATATAAATAGTTTGATATTAAAGTGCTTATGGACGGTAAACTACAAGCAATTTTAATACTATTGTCTGTGTTATGTTTTGATTTAGAGGTTGGTGCGCAATCGTGTAGCATTACGTCTAAAGCCAATGATATATTGCCAGACAAGTTATGTGCACCAGTTACGGTTACTTGGGATGTACTATACCGTGGCGTTAGTAATAATGGCACTAGTGTTGCAATGCAATTTGACTGGGGTGATGGTTCGCCTTTAGAAATCATTCCTGCGAATCTAACCAATGCAGGTTTAAATGAGTGGAGTACATCACATACGCATGTTTATCCTATTGGTGGAGATCAATGTAATTATCATCCAACGGTTACTCTTGTGGTTAATGGCGTAGTCTGTACCAGTGCTATTCAAGAGCAAATTGTAACGGTTTGGGATGTGGATAATGAGAATGGGGGGCAGTTATCCATTACACCACCTGTATTTCCAATATGTGTTGGTAATAGTGGTAGTGTTACCTTTATAGATAATAGCCTGTGGAATTGTGTGCCGCCGGAGGAAAGTGATATGCCCAACAATTACAAAAGGTGGATACAATGGATTTACGGAACAAATAATGGTGCTGCCAATTTTATTGACAACGCACAAGTTGGAGGGGCGGTACGTACATACCCTTATGCCGGCGCTATTGATGTAACATCGGAGCCTATCTTAAGTCCAACAGCACCTTGGAACAAGGCTCTGCCCATTTTTGTGCCTGCCAATAGGGCGGTGGGCGATGAGTTTGAAGTGACCTTGAACAACTGGAATTATTGCAACCCCTACGATGCGGGTTATGATCCAGTTTTTACAACGGCGGTAATCGTAATAGTGGCTGATCCTGATGGGGGAATAGTACCTGCTGGTCCTTTTTGTGAAAATGATGCCAATTTTATTCTTACGCCCAATACGCCTGGAGGTCAGTGGTCTGGTGTAGGTGTTGTTGATGAGTGGACAGGTGAGTTTGATCCTTCGGTAGCGGGACCTGGCACCCATACCATTAGTTATTATGTAGAAGATGGTAATAACTGTAACGCCACAGGTACCATTGATATTGAAGTGCTTGATGCACCTTTGGCAGACATTAGTGCCGGAGTAGAAGTGCACCTTTGCCCTGGTACACAGCTACCGCTCGATGGACGCCCAAGCCAAGGTGCCTTGCCTTATACGCATTTATGGACTGGTGATGTGAGCACCTTAAGTGCCACTAATGTATATAATCCTGTTTTTGAAACAGTTATTGAAGGTAATTATGGTTTGGTATATCGGGTAACTGATACGAATGGTTGTTTCGATGAAGACACACTTGCTTTAGTGGTTGATTCGGTTAGTATTCAATTTGTAAACGATGAACTTGTTTTGTGTACAGGTGTGACGCATAGTTTAGAGCCTAACCCTATTGGTGGATCAGGTACTTTTGTTAATCACGTATGGACGGGTGATCGCCTTGACTTATTATCAGCAACTAACATTGAAAATCCGCAGTTTACAAGTGCCCTTCCGGGTCTGTATAAATACGAATATAGGGTGCAAGATTCGTACGGTTGTGAAGATGCGGATAGTATATATGTGCGTGTTTATGAACAGCCGGTTAGTAACGCAGGGGTTAGTGAAGTCGCTTGTGGATTATCTTACGAACTAAAGGGTATAGCATCAGTGGGTATTGGTACGTGGTCGTTAGGAAGTGTTGCCGGCGCTGTCTTGTTTGATGATGTAAGTAATGCGCAATCATTGGTAACGGTTGATGCCTATGGTGATTATACTTTTATTTGGACGGAGAATAATAATAACTGTATATCAGTCTCTCAAGTCACGATCACATTTGTTCAAGTACCACAACCTGTGGTAAATGATGATGCAGGTGTTTGTGGTTTAGATTTTGAATTACAGGCAGCGCCCGATGTTGGGCTTGGTGCGTGGACATTGATATCTGGTGCAGGCAATGCAAATATAACGAATGCCTTAAATCCAATTACCATGGTTAGTGTAAGCGCTACTGGTAATTATGAGCTGGCATGGGTAGAGGATAACAATGGATGCATCGCTGGTGATACGATCGTACTTGACTTTTATCCTGTTCCTCAGGCAAATATCCTACCTTTTAATGCAGAGCAATGTAGCCCTGCAGAAGTCGCTTTCAGTAATGTTTCGACTGATGCCGACAGCTATTTTTGGGATTTTGGCGATGGTTACATTTCTAATCAGGCCGATCCGGTTCATACCTTTGTAAATTACACTACAGATCCATTGGATTTTGTTGTTGAATTGATTGCCTCCAACTCATACGGATGTGTTGATACCGGAAGGTATGATATGCGTGTACTGCCAACGGCTGTTGCTGCATTTCAGAATGATGAAACCCCGCGATGTAGCCCACTTTCCATTGATTTTTTAAATCAGTCGGAAGGCGCAACAAGTTATGCATGGGACTTAGGTGATGGAACGACGAGTATTTCAGAGCATGTTTCACATGTGTTTGTAAATCAAGAGCACTATGTGCAATCCTTTAATGTGCAATTGGTTGCAAATAATACATATGGATGTAGGGATACATTGAGCAAGTATATTACCGTATATCCTCTGGTAGAATATGGTTTTACAGCTGAACCTCAAGAGGGTTGTCATCCGCTTAAGGTTGAAATGGTAGCTGAGCCTGGAGCCTTTTCGTACCAGTGGGATTTTGATGATGGTGATATTCTGAATGGTGCCAATGTGGCAACGCATGTATTTGAAAACCTAAGTAATGTTCCTGTTGACTTTAATGTCAGGTTATTTACGAATTCCGTCTTTGGGTGTCGTGATACCTCGGAGTTGGCAATAAGAGTCTTGCCTTCACCAATTAGTCAATCTAGTGTAACTGCATTTGAAGGGTGTTCGCCTTTCTTGGTCGATTTTAATAATCAATCAGTGGGTGCTTCACGAAGCTACTGGTATTTTGGTGACGGTAAAGAGTTCGTTGTCAATGGAGCGGCTGATGTGCGGCATACTTATTATAATTCGGAGCTTGCTACCGTTAACTATCAAGCTAAATTGGTAGTTGAAAATAATTTTGGTTGTAGAGATTCCAGTAATCAATATTTAAGTGTGTTTCCCAAAGTTATCGCCGCTATCTCCGATGGATCTGCGGGGTGTACGCCTTACCTGGAGAGTTTACTTAATAATTCGGTTGGTGCCAATCATTTTTCATGGAACTTTGGTGATGGGCATACATCTAATGCATTTAATGGCCATAACGAATATGTGAATACAAGTACTGAAGACCAGAGTTATGAAGTGCAGATGATTGCTGAATCGGCTTTTGGCTGTAGTGATACAACTTACACCGATGTTTTGGTATACAGAAAGCCTGTGCCAAGTTATACCTTAACACCAATGGAGTTGCAGATGCCAAATGCTACAATGAATATAAGTAATACGACAAATGGGAGTGCCTGGCAATACCTTTGGCAGTATGGTGATGGTAACACTTCAAATGTGAAAGATCCTAATGCCTATACCTATGCTTTATCTGGTGAATATGAGGTGTGGCTAAAAGTTAGCGGGGCGCATTGTGCAGACTCTTTACGACAAGTTATAACCGTATTGCCGACTTTGCCTGCAATTGATTATGGACCCAATGCTCAAGGTTGTCCACCACTAGAGGTGCAATTTTACAATAATACGATAGACGCTCATACTTATTTCTGGGATTTTGGTGATGGCAATGTGTCTTCTGAAAAAGAACCGGCTCATATTTATTCTACATCAGGTACCTATCGTGTTGCTTTAACGGTTGAGGGGCCTGGTGGTATGGCTGAATCGAATGAGGTGGCTGTTGAGGTATACGATAAGCCATTTGCAGATTTTGAAGTGCGACCAACTGTAGTGAAGTTGCCAGAAACCGTGTCTTTTATCAATTTATCAGAAGGAGGAGTAAGCTACTATTGGTTGTTTGGTGACGGACAAAGTTCGACAAGTCATTCTCTTCAGTATCAATATGAAAAAGCAGGGGTTTATGATGTGTCGTTGCAGGTAACCAATGAAAAAGGCTGTATTGATGAGCATATTGTACGTGAGGCCGTAAGGGCTGAAGAGGCAGGAAGTATCAGTTTCCCCAATGCTTTTACACCAAATACGATCGGATCATCAGGTGGCGAGTATACACCAGGATCATCCAATAATTATGTTTTTTATCCTTTTGTACATGAGGGTGTTGTGGAGTACGAATTAAGAATATACACCCGTTGGGGTGAATTAATATTTGAGAGTCAGGATATTAAGATTGGGTGGGACGGTTATCATCGGGATAAGATTTGTGCTGGCGGCGTATACATTTGGAAAGTGAGATGTAAGTACTCCAACGGTAGCGTAGATATCAAAACCGGTGATGTAACATTGTTTAGATAGATGAATAAAATACTGGTCATATTTAGTTTGTTGCTTGTATGGGTTGAGGGAAAGGGACAAGATCATCACTTTTCTCAGTTTTATGCAAATCCTTTATATTTGAGCCCTTCTTTAGCGGGGGCAACAGATGGAGGGCGCTTGATTGTGAATTACCGCAATCAATGGCCCGAAGTATCCAATGCCTTTTCTACCTATTCGGTTTCATTTGATAATTTTTTTCCTTCATTTAATAGCGGGATAGGTTTTTACTTAATTCAGGATAAGGCTGGTACCGCCGGGTTGACAACAACTAATGCAGCCTTTCAGTATTCGTATAATCTTATTATTGCAGATGAGTGGCAAGTGGTGCCGGCAGTGCAGTTTGCGTACGGTAACAAAGCGATTGATTTTAGCAAAGCCGTTTTCCCTGATCAGCCACCTTTCTCGGGTGGAGGCAGTGGGGCTTACGATCGTTTGTCAAATGATGAGGTGCATTATATTGATTTAGCCGCTTCTGTTTTTTTATATAGTCCAAAGTATTGGATCGGTTTAACGGTTGATCATTTGGCTAGGCCCAACTATACGTTTTTAAATGAAGAGGCAAAAGCTGAGCATAAATACGTTGTGTTTGGTGGTGTAAATATTTGGCGCGAACGGCGGCGAAGGTCACGTTCGCAACGGGCGTTTTCAACAAGTTTTAGGTACCAGCGTCAGGCGCAGTTTGATCAGCTAGATCTGGGTGTGTATTGGCATAATTCTCCATTAGAAATTGGGGTGTGGTACCGTGGCTTGCCTGTCATTAATAGTGTGGAGAAAAGTGCAGCGATTAATCAGGATGCTGTAATTGCTCTTTTGGCCTATGATTTAGGGTCAGTGCGTATTGGGTACAGTTACGATATCACGGTATCAAGCCTTGGGTGGTCTACAGCTGGGGCCCATGAGTTGTCGTTTATCTTTGAGTTTAATCAGCGAAGAGGCCTACGATCAGGTGGGCGCCGCCCAGCAGTGCCTTGTAGTGAGAGTGCTAACCCTCTAAATAGTGTTGGTGGGAAATACACACGTAAGCGGCGACGCCTGTTTTAATTTAACTCAATTCGTTTTTTTCAATGATTAATAGTTTTCTTGATTAGTTGGAAGATAATAACTTGGAATACCTTTTTAAAGGCGTGTATCTAAAATAGTTTATGTGATCGTATTGTCTTAAAATGAAAACAATGCAAAAAGAGGTTGCGCAAACAACCTCTTCATGTCTATGAAAAAGAACCCTGGGATTAATTGATATTAATTAACCTTTTAGGTTGAGTTTTCGCTTCCTCTTTTTTAGGAAGCGAAATGTGTAAAATACCATTGTTGTACTGTGCAGTAATTTTTGCTTCTTTTACTTTGTTTTCGGGTAAGGTAAAAGAGCGCTTGAAAGAACTAAAGTTAAACTCATAGTGTGAGTATTTTTGGGCTTCTTTCTTATCTTCTTTTACTGCTTCAATGCTTAATACATCGTTTTCAAGGCTAAGGTTAAAATCATTTTTATCGTAACCTGGGGCTGCCATTTCAATGATAAAGTCATGATCTGTTTCGGTGATATTCACCTTAGGCGTACTGTTTTGCTTGCCGCCATGTAAGCCATTGACTTCATTTAGTATTTCGCTTCCAAAAAAGTGGTTCATTAAACTATTGGTCTGCGGAAATCGGTTGTTAAATCTTACTAGTTTCATAATAGTGTCTCCTTTATTTTAAGTTTTTAATTGTTCTGTCACCTATACTTCAATGATGATGCCACTTGCTTGTAAGTGACAGATAGTCAGTGTTGTGAGGTCTATTAATGACAAAATGACACAATTCATAAGAAAAGCATGACAATATAGCACGATCTGGTTGAGGGTAATCTAAAATTTAAAATTTTGATAACAGAGAGATAACCATCGTTGAGGTAGAATTGAGGATATTTGTAGTGTTATGTGAGTTTTCCCTCCTTACAATTCCTGAATTTAAAGAGGTTGCTTTTGGGCGGCCTCTTTTTGGCATAAAAAAAGCGAACTAGTTACCTAATTCGCTTTTTCTAAAGTTATTATTTTTTAGTAATCCCAACTAAATCCTACATTAATACCTAACCAATTTTGTTGTGGTAAGTCGGATGATTTAAACGATGTGCTATAATCTACACTAACCGCTAAGCTGGTGCTGTAGCTCATTGGTATTAAAAACCCCGCTTTCGGCGCTACAGAAAATGTCCATCCTTTGTTACTACTTGAGAAGAGGCCATTGTCCACACGTTGTTCCATGTAATAGGTTCCTGCTGCAAGTCCAACAAAGGGACGTATGACTGCATCGTCACCTGCGAAGTAGTATTTTCCAGTCGCTTGGATAGGTATAGCATTTAAATAGCGGTATTGCTTACTTGTTATCTCTCCATTGCTTATAGGGTAAGTGGCTCTATCTTTTGCTTCGTAAAAGGTGTTCCATCCAATAAGTAAGCCTACGCCAACATTGGGGTTAACGAGTTTTTCAAACTCAATGTTTCCGCCTCTAAAGCTGGCAGGATTAATATAATCTTTGGTGTCGCCCATTGGGAGGGCCATGCCGTAATAAGCATTGGTTTTATTCTGGGCACTTACCTCTAGGCTTAATATGGTGAGTGCAACTATTATAATAGATTTAAAAAATTTCATGTTTTTCTATTTGAAGTTGAGGTAAATGTTAGTTAAAAGGAACCTGGTTAAAGAGTTCGTCAATGCCATTGTTTATTCTTTGTCCGGCATAGCTCTCGCTGCCTTGTATTAGCCCGTCCAATACTCCAGTGTAAATTAAAGGCATGGTTTCTTCTACAGTGTTTTTGTTGGCATAATCCGCTATTTCGATCACGACAGATCCTGTTTTGTAGCTGTAGTAAACCGGGTACCAAGGATAATAGCCTCCCCATCCCCAACCTGGGTAACCAGGGTAATAGCCACCCCACCAGCCACCGCCAGGAACCCAAGCAGCACCAGAATTATTTTGCTCTATAATGACTATGGCAACGGCCAGTGCAGTGTCTTGCGCTGTAGCCGTGGCATCTATCATGCCTTGAGCATCTAACTCTGATTTGACTTGTTTTAAGATGGCTTCATCGTGCGGCCCTTCTTTGGGCGGATCAACTTCTTTGCCATTTTTTACATGCACGATATTTTCTGGTAATGCATATGTTTTACCATCCAATGCACTCCAGCTATAGTTGTTGTCGTATTTTGATATTGAGGTATCTAATTCGTCAACGTATTCGGCACCTCCAGGGTAGCAAGCATACACACTAAGTGTTAATGCCATTAATAATAGGTATTTTACTTTTGTTCTCATAGTGAATGTAAATTGTTGTATTAAGGTTAGAAACAAGATTTTTGTTTGTGTCTCATTTCGATTGCTTCGTTATTGATAGATGGTATTAAGTTTAATTAGTTGCTTTATGGTATAG